>OIDT01000069.1_pt1 | contig 114459 bp, 111 predicted proteins | sample 1581601 | NCBI WGS metagenome assembly OIDT01 (sample SAMEA3882515, study PRJEB24775) | human gut metagenome | biome: human-associated habitat; feature: intestine environment; material: feces | place: Netherlands | collected 2009/2010 | reverse complement strand
CACTTCTACCGCTTAAAAAAAGCCTTGCCCCGCCACGGGAATATTCCGGCTACACTAACCATTCTGTCTATCTTCATTGGAATTGCTGCTGTTATGACAATTGTTTCTGTTATGGAGGGTATGAAGCTCCAAGTTATGAAACAATTCAATGCGATGGGCGCAAATCGCATTGGGGTACAAATTGAGGTCTATTTATCTGACGAAAGCGGAAATAGTGCGGGCGTTGATTATTTTCCTAAACTGTATAGCTATTGCCAAGGGTTAGCATGTTTTTTCGGATAAGATGCCGAAAGCCTATAATGGTAACAATACAAAGAAGCAAGGTAAAAACTATAAGTTCTTACCTTGCTTCTTTGTTGCCCTGTACCGTCCGGTTTGCCCCATAGGTCACATTGTGTACCTATGAACATGAACCGTTACGGTTTCGGGTCTTTTTGGCACGCCGTGAGGGATTCGAACCCCCGGCCTTCTGGTCCGTAGCCGCTGTTATTTCCTCACGAGCAATCCCGCCCTGTCCCGTCTAATTCCTTCGAACACCGTGTATTTACAATGGTTTCGGGTGTTTCATCGCCGGAATCAGTCACCACCCCTGAAGCTGCAACAAATCCAGAAAAAATAAAATTTGTTAGAAAAACGTTAGAAACCGTCTGCTGTTATCGTTGACAGGATGCCCTATGCGGGCATCCTGTTTTTTCTTGCGGTGCAGGTTGTAGTTCGAAGATACGCGAGAGCAACTTGCGGCGAAGCCGCAAAGCGGCTCGCGTGAGCAACTCGGCCTTGCTGCACCATCCTCCATCGAAGTAGACACTCATGTTGCCAAGTACGGCGATAGCCGCGCAGAGCGCCTACAATGAGCGTGTGTAGCTTCGCGCTTTGCCCACCCCCTCACCCTACCGCCTTGTATTTTACGCTTGACAACGTAATAACGCCATGTTATGATGTCGTTACATGGTGTATCGACGTGATAATGGAATGAACGAGGAGACAATGACATGAATGTAAATCCAAAAGAGCGTACCGAGTCCATTAGCATCCGCGTGACCCCGGAAGAAAAAGCTGCATTGAAGAAACTGGCTGCTGCTGCCGGTATGACATTGACTGGCTTTCTTGTCGGTGAAGCACTGGGCGAAAAGCTTGGTGACGCGATTATCAAAAGCAGGGAGGCGAAGAAAAAATAACGCCGCACGCGGTGGGCATTTGCCCCGCGGCGGCGTCAGCACAGGGGCAAGTATTACCCCCTGTGCATCGCTGTAAGTTGTGTACACAATAAATGAATCATCGTATTGTATTTGGATGAAGTAGTGTCGCCAGCTGGCAAAACATACGCCAGGGAAGGTAAGACATGATAAATTATTTTGGAAAGGAGATGGTTCGCCGAGTTCGAAAGGAGTTTTTTCTATGGCCAGAAGCGCCGCATATCGCAAGTATCAAATCACCATCAATAATCCCATTGACAAGGGCTTCACACATGACACCATCAGGAGCATTTTATCCGGGCTGTCCGGCTGCCTGTACTGGTGTATGTGCGATGAAGTAGGCCAGCAAGGGACACTGCATACCCATCTGTATGCCGCATTCAGAAATGCTGTACTGTTCCAAACTATGCAGCAACGTTTCTATGGCGCACACATTGAGGATGCCCGTGGTACACACCGCGAAAACCGTGACTATATCCGCAAGGAGGGCAAGCACCGCGAAACGGATAAAGCAGATACTAACCTCCCTGATACATTTGAGGAATCCGGTGAACTTCCTGCTGAATCCGATCGGCGTGTGAAGCAGTCGGAAGCGATCCTCGCCATGATTGAAGATGGGGCATCCGATGTAGAAATTCTTCGCGCTTATCCCTCTGCGCTGAATCACCTTCCCCGCATACAGCAGACACGACAAGCATTATTAGAGGACAAGTACCGTCGTCTGCGCCGCACTGACTTGAAGGTTCGTTATATTCACGGTACTACCGGCGTTGGAAAGACCCGCAGCATTCTGGACGAATACGGCGACGAAAACGTATATCGCGTGACCAACTACAAGCATCCGTTCGACGGTTATAAAAGTGAACCCGTCCTTGTGTTTGACGAGTTCCGTTCCAGCCTGCCGCTGGCTGATATGCTGAACTACCTCGACGTATACCCGCTCATGCTGCCCAGCCGTTACGCTGACCGTGTGGCGTGTTACACGCGGGTGTTTATCGTCAGCAACATTCCCCTTGAGAAGCAGTATCCCGTCGTGCAATTGGAGGAACCAGCCAGCTATGCAGCGTTCCTTCGCCGTATCAATGACGGCATCTGGGAAATGCTCCCCAACAATGGCAACGAGCCGTTTTAAGGGAGGTGTGCAGTGATGCTGAACAACTATCCCGATGTACTGACCGTAAAGCAACTGGCAGAAGCGCTGAATATTGGCCTTAATGCCGCCTATGAGTTGGTTAACCGGCACGAGATTGGCGCAAAGCGAATTGGCCGGGCTATCCGCATACCCAAATCAAGCGTGATAATGTATCTTAACTCCGCCCGCTATATGGTTGGGCAAAACGATAACAGCAGACTACCGAATGAAAGGAGAAAATCATGACCGGAAGTCTGCAAACTAAAAATGGAAAATTCTATATTGTTCTGAATGACATGGTGAGCGGTAAGCGTAAACAGCGTTGGATTGCCACTGGCCTGACGGTGAAGGGCAACAAGCGTAGAGCCGAACAACTTCTTCGTGAAAAGTTGGCGGAGGAAATGCAGAAAGCGTCACTCCCCGTTTCCGATATGCGGCTGTCTGATTGTATCCGCCACTGGCTAACCTGTGTGCAGCGCCGTGTGGATGAGGTTACCTATTTGGGCTATCTGCATACAGCAGAAAAGCACATACTCCCCTACTTCGATGCCAGCGGTCTGACGCTGCGCGGTTGTACCGTAAAAGTCCTGCAAAGCTACTTCGATGAAAAGGCCAATAGTGGCCGTTTGGATGGCAAAGGAGGTCTGTCTGCAAAGACTTTGCGCCATCATCGTAACATCATCCGCCAGTCGCTGTCAGAAGCGGTAAAGGATGGTCTGATAGCCAATAATCCCTGTGACTATGTGGAGCTTCCCCGTCATGACCGCTATGAAGCCGCCTTTTACAGCGCTGAACAGCTGCAAAGGCTATTTGATGTGATGAAGGATGACCCCATGCTCCCGCTGGTCAAGATAACCGCCTTGTACGGTCTGCGCCGCAGTGAGGTTCTGGGCTTGAAATGGGATAGTGTGGACTTTGACAACAACTGTCTGTTGATTCGGCACACCGTCTGCAAGATGATGACGCGCATTGAGAAGGATAAGACCAAAACGCAGAGCAGCCGACGCAGCTTCCCACTGACCGCCGAAGCCCGCAGCATCTTCCTCACCGCCAAAGCAGAGGAGGAAGAAAATCGTCGACAGTTTGGCCGTGCCTATCAGGAAAGTGATTACATCTTCAAATGGCCTGACGGCACACCATTTGAGCCGGACTATGTGACGCACCATTTTCTGAAAATCCTCAAGAAGAACAACTTGCCGCATATTCGTTTTCACGAACTGCGGCATAGTTGTGCAAGTCTCCTGTTGAATCAAGGATGCAGCCTGAAAGATGTTCAGGAATGGATGGGGCACAGCGACATTCAGACCACTGCCAATATTTACGGGCATCTGGATAGCGCCCGCAAGCAAGGTCTGGCGGACAAGCTGACCCAATGTCTAACACGTTAGAAATGTGTTAGAACTCTGGAAGATTTTCCTTGCTTTTTCGGGTAAAGCAAAACCCCGAAGCCGTTGCAGAACAACGGTTCCGGGGTGGCACGCCGTGAGGGATTCGAACCCCCGGCCTTCTGGTCCGTAGCCAGACGCTCTATCCAGCTGAGCTAACGGCGCGTGTCTCATCGACAGCTTGATTATAATAGCACAGTTCAAAACAAAAAGCAAGAGGAATTTTTCAAAATTCCCAATTTTTTCGCAGAGCCTCGCAGCCCCCTCCCCCTGCCCTGTCAAGCACCGCTGGGAGCAGCGCACAAAAGTCCCGCAAGCCGTTGGCTCGCGGGACTTTTCCTCGTTTCAGCTCTCCCGGTTATACAGGCCCGCCACATCGTCCAGCTTCACAGAGAACACCACGGACTGCGCCTCGGACTGGGCGCCCGCCTTCTCCATGATGGCCTGCATGATGGCTGCCCGCTTGTCCGCCGACGTCACCAACAGGATCATCTCCCGCTCCTCCGTGATGGCCAGCCCAAAGAACTTATTGGCGTTGTCGGCATCGGTGGCACGGGTGTGCAGCACCGTGCCGCCCTGCGCACCGGCGGCGGAGGCCGCCTCCATCACCATATCGGAATAACCGCCGTTGGCAATGGCGATCACCAGCTCGTACCCGGATTCATGCATCAGCTCTTCCTCCTTTACAGACAGATCCGGCTGGGCGTCCGCGCCGCCGGAGATCAGATAATTCATGGCGGACTGCCCGCCCACGCTGCTCAGATGCAGGCAAACGGCAATGCCGCTGCCGGGCCGGTCGATGTGCATGGTGTCCACCAGCTCCCGCATCAGCACGTCCTTCACCTGCGGCGTTACCACGGAGAACAGCACGGTTTTCTCCGTGGCCTCCAGACCCAGATAGCTGAGCATATCGTCGCTGGCGGTACCGCGTCCCAGCGCCGAGAATACCACCGGCGCACCGAACGCCCGGTAGAAATCCAGAAAATGCTTGCTGCCCATCACCCGGTTGGTGATGGTGATGATGTAATACAATCTGCTGCTCATACCGTCACCTCCGTCAGCACAGCTCGATGATCGGCTCCACCGCCACGGGAGCCGCCGCAGGCGCCTTGGCGTGCTTCAGCTTCCGCTGATAGCTCAGGCCCAGCAGCTGAATGGTCACCAGCGGCGTCATAGCCACCATCGCCACCACGCCGAAGGCGTCTGTCACCAGATTGCCGCCCACCGCCTCGCACGCGCCCAGCGCAAAGGGCAGCAGGAACGTGGCGGTCATAGGACCGGAGGCCACGCCGCCGGAGTCGAAGGCCACCGACGTGAAGATATCCGGCACCACGAAGCTCAGCGCCAGACTGATGGCATAGCCGGGGATGAGGAACCACATGATGGACACGCCGGTGAGCACCCGGATCATGGCCATGCCCAGCGACACCGCCACGCCCACGGATAGGGCGATATTCATGGCGTGGGCCGGGATAGCGCCCGCCGTGATCTCCTCCACCTGCTTGTTCAGGACGTGTACCGCAGGCTCCGCCTGCACGATAAAGTAGCCGATGACCATGGCGATGGGGACGAGGAGCCAATTATAGTTGTGTCCGGCGATGCTGCCGCCCAAAAAGCTGCCAACGGGCATAAAGCCCACGTTGACGCCGGTGAGGAACAGCGCAAGACCCACATACACATAGGCAAGACCCACTGCCATACTCAGCAGCGCACGCCGCTTCAGCCGCTTGGTAATCAGCTGGAACAGCACCAGAAATACCGCGATAGGCGCCAGCGCCTTGGCGGTCTCCGCAAAGTACTCCGGCAGGGCGTCCACATAGGCGCGGAACATCTCCACCGTGTCTTTGGCATCCGGCATGACGGTGTTGGTATAGGCGTTGCCGTCCGGCTGGTACAGAAGACCCAGCAGCAGCACTGTGATGATAGGGCCGATGGAGCAAAGCGCCACCAGACCAAAGCTGTCGCCTCCCGCCTGCTTATCGCTGCGGACGGCGCTGACGCCCACGCCCAGCGCCATGATGAACGGCACGGTCATGGGGCCGGTGGTAACGCCGCCGGAGTCAAAGGCCACCGCCCAGAAGTCCGGCGAGACGAACATAGCAAGGCCGAACACCAGTACATAGAACCCGATCAGCAGCCACCGCAGCTGGATGCCCAGCAGGATACGCAGCAGCGCGATGACCAGAAAGACGCCGACGCCCACAGCCACCGACCAGATGATGACGCGATTCTGGATGGCGGGTACCTGATTGGCCAGTACCTGCAGATCCGGCTCTGCCACGGTGATGATAATACCGATAAGGAAGCTGATGCCCACGATGATCCAGACCTTCTTGGAGCGGGTGATCTCGCTGCCCACCGCCTGTCCCAAGGGGATCATGGACATCTCCGAGCCCAGTGTGAAAAGCCCCATGCCGCCGATCAGCAGCACACCGCCCAGCAGAAACGCCATCATAGCGTTATTTGGTACCGGCGCAATGGTGAAGCCCAGCACCAGCACAATCAGTATGATGGGCAGCACCGAGGTCAGAGACTCGTGCATCGGCTTTTTGAAGATAGAAAAAAAGCCCTGTGCTTTTTGCCGTTTTTTCCGCAGACGTGCCTGCTCCTCTTGTACCGTTCTTCTCGTCAAATTACCAATCCTTTCCTGAAAAAAATGGCGTATCTGTCCAATTTTGGGCAGATACGCACTTGTATCTTCAAGTATCAGTATAGCAGATTTCACGCCGCCGCACAAGGGATAACCTGTGAACATTCCGTTAAAATCCCCTGTCATCGTCCTGTCAATCTGCGGGGAATGCTCAAAGCTCCTGCCGCGGGCCGGGGCGGAACTCCGCCGAGCACACGGTTACGGCGATGCTCCCCGCCGACAGTTCCGTCAATCGATCCTGCAAAGCGTCCACCCGCTCCGCCGGCAGGGACACCGTCAGCCGGATGGCTGCGCCGTACTCGGTGTCGTCCACCGTGCCGTCCTGCGCCGCCACCTCCAGCTTCACACGCTCCAGCATGGCGTAGGTGCAGGGGATGGACACCACCGCCCACTGCCCCATCACCGCGTATCCCGCGGCACACAGAGCGTCCCGTGCGCCCTTGGAATACGCCCGCGTCAACCCTCCGGCGCCCAGCAGGATGCCTCCGAAGTACCGGGTCACCACGCACACCACATTGGTCACGCCCTCCCGCTGGAACACGTTGAGCATGGGCTGGCCAGCCGTACCCTGCGGCTCCCCGTCGTCGCTGTACCGGACGATGTTCTCCCCGATAAGGTAGCACCAGCAGTTGTGCCGTGCGTCGTAGTACTGCTTCTTCATCTGTGCGATAAACGCCCGGGCGTCCTCCTCCGACTCCACCGGCAGCAGGTGGCTGATGAAGCGGGAGCGCTTCTCCACGAACTCGCTGTCCGACGCCTGAAACGGCACACGAAATGTCTCAGCCACGGCGCACCTCCTTCTCCCAGTCCTCTCGGGTCACCGCGTAGTAACAGGTGACCCTCTCCTGTCCGTCAGGCCACAGAATGGGAGGCCCGTCGCAAACATAGGTGAACCCGCACTTCTCGATGACGCGGCGGGACTTGTCATTCCCCGGGGAATAGCCGCACCAGACACGCGCCGCCCCTCGCTCCATAAAGCACCAGCGCAGCAGCTCCCGCACCGCCTCGGGGATGAGCCCCTGCCCCCAGAAGGGCCGTCCGATCCAGTAGCCGATCTCCGGCTCGCCCTTCCCATCCGGTGCATCAGTGGGAAATACGCCCACGGAACCAATGGCCTCCTCCGGCCGCTCCCGCAGCAGCACCGCCAGCGTGTCCGGCTGGGACAGCACCGTTCGGATGATCTGGCGGCTCTCCTCCACGGACTCGTGGGGCTTCCACCCTGCCGCAGGACCCACCTGCCCGTCGCAGGCATAGCGGTACAGGCTCTCCGCATCCGTCTCCCGCCAGGGCCGCAGCACCAGCCGCTCCGTTGTCCGCGTCATTCCCAGTCCTCCTTGGGCTCTACCCAGCCCTCGATATAGTCCTTGAGCTGTCCCATGATACGGGGCGTACACACCGCCGTCACGTCCACCGTCTCGCCGTAGGCCACGTTCTCCACCTTTGCCTCGCGGTACAGGCTGTCCAGCAGTCCCGTCTTGTCGTAGGGCAGGTGGATGACCACACGTTTGGTACCCTTATCCAGCTTCTTGTCCACGGCGGACAGCAGTGCGGGGATACCCTCGCCGGTCTTGGCGGAGATATACACCGCATCCGCCTCCCGCTCCTGCTGGGCGGTAAACGCCACGTCGCACTTGTTGTACACGCGGATGCAGGGGATCTGCTCCGCTCCCAGCTCCCGGATCAGCTCATCCACAATATGTGCCTGCTCTCTCCACTCCGGGTTGGATGCATCGATGACGTGCAGCAGCAAATCGGCGTACTCCAGCTCCTCCAGCGTGGCCTTGAACGCCTCCACCAGCTGGTGGGGCAGCTTGCGGATAAAGCCCACCGTGTCGGAGATCACCACGTCCAGCGTGTCGCTGACCGTCAGCAGACGGGTGGTGGTATCCAGCGTATCGAACAGCCGGTCGTTGGCGGGAATGCCCGCGCCGGTGATAGCGTTGAGCAGCGTGGACTTGCCCGCGTTGGTATAGCCCACGATGGCCACCACCGGGATCTCGTTTTTCATCCGGCGCTGCCGCTGGGTGCCCCGCACGCGGCGCACCTCCTCCAATTCCTCCTTCAGCTTGTCGATCTTCCGGCGGATATGGCGGCGGTCCGTCTCCAGCTGCGTCTCACCGGGGCCCTTGGTGCCGATGGGTGAGCCGCCGGTGCCGCCCTGCCGCTCCAGATGCGACCACATACCGATCAGCCGCGGCAGCAGATACTGGTACTGTGCCAGCTCCACCTGCAAGCAGCCCTCCTTGGTTTTGGCGCGCTGGGCGAAGATGTCCAGAATGAGGCCGCTGCGATCCAGCACCTGCACGCCGCAAAGCTCCGTCAGCACCCGGATCTGGGAGGGCGACAGGTCGTTGTCGAAGATGACCATGGTGGCGTCGCCGTTTTCCACCATGCGCTTGACCTCCTCCACCTTGCCCTCGCCGATAAAGCTGTGGGGGTCAGGCTTCTCCCGGCTTTGCAGGATGGTGCCCACCGGCTCGCCGCCGGCCGTCTCCACCAGTGCGCCCAGCTCTGCCAGACTCTCCTCGTCGGCGCTGTCCGCGCCCAGTACCGGGGAGCGCAGGCCCACCAGCACCGCATAATCCCGCCTCTGCTCCTTGTTCTGTTCAATGGTCTTTCGTTCCATATAGTACCCTCTTGCCTGTATTTTGGTATAGTATACCGTATCCCGCGGCAAATGTAAATAAACAAGACCCGCACCAAACGGTACGGGTCTTGTGATGTGATGTGTCTCTTTTACTTGTCCAGGCCGAAACGCTTGTTGAACTTGGCAACACGTCCGCCGGTATCCACCAGCTTCTGCTTGCCGGTGAAGAAGGGGTGACACTTAGAGCAGACTTCCACGCGAATATCCTTCTTCGTAGAACCTGTCTCAATCACATTACCGCAGGCGCATTTAATAGTAGTCTGCTGATAATTGGGATGGATTCCTTCCTTCATTGCTCATGTTCACCCCTTTCTGGTTCACTTGTCGCCGTGGCAGACCCACAAACGCAACTGTGATGATAGCACATATTTTCCGCAAATGCAAGCATTTTTCGCAGCGTTTACAAAGAAATTTCCGTACCGCTCCGGAAAAAGTACAGGATGCGCTGTGACACCGGCTTTTCCATAATGCGGCTCAGGGCGTCGCTGTATGCCTGCAGCTGCGGACGGTACAGCTCTGCGCGTTGGAGCGTCTCCTCCGCCGTCACGCGGTCGGTCTTGAAATCCACCACCGTCAGCGACCCGTTTTCCTCGAATACGCAGTCCGCCACACCCTGGAGCAGCAGCTCCTCGCCTTCCGCACCCTTGGCGTAGCGCTCCGCCGGCATCAGCAGGGCGAACCGGTACTCCCGCCACACCCGCTCCGCGCTTCGGATCCGTGCCGCCAGCGGCGAACGCAGGAACGCCGCGATGCTCTTGGCATCTACCGCCTCCGCCTGCTCCGGCGTCAGCAGCCGCCGCTGCTCCAGCATCCGCACCTGTGACCGCACCGCCTCCTCCGTCGGCTCCGTGTCCAGCGGCAGGTACTGCATCGCCAGATGGATGGCGGTACCTCGTTCGGCGGCGGACAGGCCACGCGCCGCCTGCAGGAAGCGGGGCTTCTCCGGCGCGGCGGGACGCCGCATCGTCCCCGCGCCCTCGGCGATCTCCTGATCCAACTCCCGGCCCTTCAGCTGGGTGGCGGTGAGCTTCGTCGGTATCGTCGTCACCGCCTGATGTGGGTACTCGAACGCCAGTGCCGCCCGATCCGGCTGGGTATAGGTCTGTGTGTCCCGGCGCTCCGCCGTTACTGATATACCGTCGCTGGCGTCGCTGCCGTTACCTCGCCACAGACGGATGATCCACCCCTCTGGTATCGGCGTCAGCGTCTCCGGGCGGATGCCCGCCAGCGCGTGGAGCGGCGCCGCCTCGTGGGTATGCAGCAGCGACAGCAGCAGCCATTCTCCCGGCGATTTGGCGGCAGCCACCGCCTCCGGCATCACCGGCGAGCCTGTCAGCACCGCCAGCTCCCGCAGCTTTTTATCCATGTGCCGCCGGCAGTCGATGAGGATCAGCTTCTCCTTGGCGCGGGTCATGGCCACATATAAAATCCGCATCTCCTCGGCCTTGGCCTCCCGCTCCAAGCGCAGTGCCAGGGCCGTCTTGGAGATGGTCTTATAGCGGATATGCCGCTCCATGTCCACCCGCTCTGTCCCCAGTCCCAGCGTGGGATGCACCAGCACCGGACGACTCATATCCTGTTGGTTGAAGCTCCTTTGCAGGTCCGCCAGAATGACCACCGGAAATTCCAGGCCCTTGGAGCCGTGGACGCTCATGATCTGCACGCCCTCCGCCGAGCGAGCGGCGGACAGTCCCGGCGCATCGCCCTTTTCCAGCAGCCGCCGCAGGTGGGTGATAAAGTCGAACAGTCCCGCCTTGCCGCTCTGCACCAGCTGGCGGGCGTAATCGTACAGCGCCGTCAGCCGTGCCTGCCGCAAGGGGCCGTCGTCCATGGCGCCGAAAATAGCCATAACGCGGCATCGGTCATAGATATACCACAGCAGCTCGTCCGCCGCCATCTCCCGCGCCGCCCGGCGCAGCTCCTCCAGCAGTGCCAGAAATTCACGCACCGCCGGCCGTTCGTCCCGGCACAGCGCGTCGTAGTAGTCGCCCTCCGTCTGTAAAGCGCGGATGGCCGCCAGCTCGTCGGGACACAGCCCCACCAGCGGCGAACGCAGCACAGAGATGAGAGGTACATCCTGCCGCGGATTGTCCACGATCTCCAGCAGCGACACCGTGACGGCGATCTCGATCGCGCCGAAAAAGTCATCCCGCTCCCCGCCGCCGCAGGGGATACCCTCCCGTGCCAGCGCCGCGGTGAACGCCTTCATCCGCGACCGGGGCGAACGCATCAGAATGACGATATCCTCCGGCCGGACGGGGCGCATAACGCCGCCCTCCCCTTGTATGGGGAAGCCCTCGTCCAGCAGCTGCCGGATACGCCGGGCGGTGAAACGTGCCTCCACCTCCGTCCGGTCGAATTTCTCCTCCGGCGTATCCTCCACGCTGATAACGTGCATCTCCGTCTCCCGATCCGCCGCCTCCGCATAGTATTCCGCGCCAAAGTACAGCTGCTCGTCTGCCGTGTAGTCCATCTCGCCCATTTCCTGGGACATGATATCCCCGAACACAAAGTTCGTGGCGGTCAGTACCTCCTGCCGGGAGCGGAAGTTTCGGCTCAGGACCATGCGCCGGGGCTGGCCGTCCGCCGCCTTCGCCGCATCCGCGTAGCGCCGGTATTTCTCCAAGAATATGGTGGGATCCGCCAGACGGAACCGATAGATGCTCTGCTTCACGTCTCCCACGGTGAACAGGTTCCCACCCTCTCTGGAGATGGCCTGAAAGATGCAGTCCTGCACCTCGTTGGTATCCTGATACTCATCCACCATGATCTCCTGATACCGCTGGGATACCTGCCGTGCCAGCTCCGTAGGGCTTCCGTCCTCCTGACACAACAGCGTGACGGCATAGTGCTCCTGATCGGAGAAATCCATGGCGTTGCGCCGCACCTTCTCCGCTTGATACCGCTGGGAAAACTGCTCCGTCAGCCGCAGCAGCGCCAGCATCGCCGGGGCTGTGGCGCGGAGATCGTCCAGATGCTCCTGCTCCGGCACCTGATACGGCGCCGCCAGCTTTTTCAAGGCATCCTTGCACTTCTTCAGCACCGCCTGCGCCGCCGCCTTTGCCGCACCGTTCTCATCGCCCCGCACCGCGCCCATGCGCCGGAATTCCGGCGCGATGCGGCCCATGGCCTCCCAGCCCTCCTGCGCCGCCTGTTCATACTGCCGCAACTGTGCAGCTGTCTCCAGAAAACGGTCGGCGTAGGCGTTGTACACCGCCTCATAGCCCTCCATGGCGTCCACGGCCCGCTCCAGCTGCTCCGCCCAGAACAACGCCTTTCGCACGGTATCCTCCATGACCGTCCGGCCATATACGCTGTCGGCCAGAGTCGGCGGCAGGTTCCGCCAGCTCTCCGCCGCCTGATGCAGCCACCGCACCGGGTAGGGGTGGCTCTGGATCTTCTCATGCAGCTCCAGCACCAGCTCCACCAGCTTCCGGTCATCCCGCCCCGCGCCCAGCGTACCTGCCAGCAGCGCAAACTCCGTATCACCGCTTTCAATATTCTGATAGAACGATTCCAGCGTCCGCTCCAACGCCCGATCCTTCAGAAGCTTGGCCTCCGCCTCATCCAGTACCCGGAAGTCCGGCGTCAGGCTTCGTCCGTCCACCGGCTCCAAAAGATGGATATGCTCCCGCAGCAGTGATGCGCAGAAGGCGTCCACCGTCTTGATATCCGCCTGATACACCCGGAACATCTGACGGCGCAGATGCCGATCCTCCGGCGAAGCCGCCACCCGTGCCGACAGCTCTGACGCCAGCCGCGCCCGCAGCTCCGCCGCCGCGGCGCGGGTAAAGGTGATGATGAGGAAGTCGTCCACATCACAGCGCTCCTGCGTCAGATAGGAGAACACTCGCTCCACCAGCACCTTGGTCTTGCCGGAGCCGGCGGCGGCGGACAGCAGCAGGCTGCCGCCCCGGTCATAGACCGCCGCGTGCTGCTGCTCCGTCAGCTTCAATTCAGCCATGCTGCTTCACCTCCTCATCCACCACCTGCCAGAACTCCTCCGGCGTTGTTTTTCGCAAATAATGCGGCTTGTCCCGGCTCTCATCAAACCAGCACGCCGACTGGAACGCGCACCACGCACAGGCACTGTCCTGCGGCCCGCGGGTGCAGGGGTCGGCGTCGATATTGCCCTCCCCGATCTCACGGGCTACCCGGTGCAGCAGGCTGTCAATATACCGCGCCATCTTGCCCATCTGCGCCGTGCTCACCAGTACGCTGGATGCCAGTCCCTGCATCGCGCCGTCCTTCGTCTTGCCCACCGGTAGGTAGCACGGCGACTCCAGTGCGCTGTGTTCCATAGCGGTCAGAACCTCCGGTTCGCCCAGCAGCATACCAGTACGCCGCAGCTCGCGCCGCAGCATATCCTCGATCTTGTCCGGCGGAAGCGCCCGGTCGGCCTGCAGGATGATGTCACGCGCCGGCATATACAGCACGCCCGCCGGCTCCACCGGGCTGCCGAAGTAGCTGCTCCCCTCCCTTTGCAGGGTGAACAGGTACAGCAGCATCTGGATACCCAATCCGTACCGTACATCCGTCAGATCGAAGGCCTTTTTGCCGGTCTTGTAGTCCACCACCCGCAGATAGAGCTTGCCGTCCTTCAGCCAGCCGTCCACCCGGTCCACCTTGCCGCCCACGGAGAGTGTAGTAGCGCCCTCTGTCACGGTGATGGCGGGGAGCTGCCCGTCCTTACCGCCGAAGCCCAACTCAAAGGCCATGGGCTGGAAATCCGACACCGCCATCTCGTCGGCGATGTTCTCCACGATGGCGCAGGCCGTCTCCCGCAGGCGGGAGAACAGATACCGGAACCGTGCGCTCTTCCCGGCGTAGCCGTCGATCTGCGTCCGGGCATATTCGTCCACATAGTGGTGTACCAGCTTCCGCAGCGCCGGCTTGTCCACCCGGCCATAGCCGCCCCGATCCCGCACATCCCGGTTCACGTTTTCCAGCAGATAGTGGATGAACGTTCCCACCTCCGGCGCTTCAAAGCCGGCGCTGGTGCGCTCCTTGGCGCGCAGGCCGTACTCCATGAAGTACCCGAAATGGCAGCTTTTCAGCCGGTCGACACGGGAGGCAGACATGGCGATACGCCGTCCGTACAGTGTCTCCACCGCCTGCCGCGAGAGCTTGCCCCGCCCCATGGACCGAGCCTGCTCCATCCGCGTGAGCAGCGGCTTCTGCCCGTGCTCGGCAAAGTACTGCCACAGCGGGCCGCCCGGCTCCTGACCTGCCAGCGCCAGCGCCGCCGCAGGCAGCTCACGCCGATAGCTGCCGTCCTCCCGTTCGATGGTCACCTGCGGGAACAGCCGCGTGATGCGCGCCACCACGAAGGAGGGCAGCAGCTGGCCGCCCATCCCGTCCGATACCGGCCACGTCACCGTCAGCGACGCCGTGGGCTGGGCGAGGCAGGCATAGATATTCTGCAATTCCGCGCTGAGCGGGTCAAAGGTGGCGTCGGACAGCAGGATGCCCCGCTGCTGCAAAAGCGCCCGCTCCTGCGCGTCCAGGATCCCACCGCCCTGCTCCACCGTGGGCAGTACGTTGTCGTTGGCACCCAGCAGAAACAGATGCCGCACCGTATGCCGGTCGTTCCGGGTGAGGGGCGTCACCTTCACCTGATCCAGCGTGGCGGGGATGGTGGCCACGGCGTACTGGCTCAGTACCAGCCGCAGCAGGCGGGCAAACTCCTGTCCGTCCACCTCCACATCGCCCAGCAGCTCCACGAACTGATCCAGCACATCGCAGAAGATGCGCCACAACTGGCTATACTCCTCCGCAAGCTGCACCTGCCCGTCGTCGTACAGCGCCTCCGTCTGCTGCTTCAGCGTTTCCGGCACCGCCGCCGACTCTGCAAATCTGTAAAGCGTTTCCGCTTTATCCCGTACGGTAAGTCCGGTCTTCAAGCCCTCGCTCAGGTCAGCGAACAGCTCGCGCACCCGGCGGCGCACGGTGTTGACCTCCGCCAGACGCTGCCGCCGCGTGTCGTTCAGTTCCGCGCCGTAGCCGTCGGGGCTGGCCGTCCAATCCGTGTCACGCAGCCACATCGCGCCCCGGATCTCCCAGCGGATCACATAGTTTTCCAGGATGTCGCACTCCGCCGCGGAGATGCCCGCCATGCCGGTCTTGAGACAGCGGAACACATCCTCGTATTCAAACCCACCGGTGACCGCGTCCACCGCCGACAGCAGCATGGTCAGCACCGGCTTTTCCAGAATGTCGCTGCGGCGGCTGATGTAGGCTGGTATGCCGTCCCGCCGGAATACCGCCTCCAGAAGAGGCCCGTATACCTCCATGTTCCGGGCTGTCACGCCGATGTCCCGCCAGCGGCAGCCCTCCCGAGCCAGCCGCCGCACCTGTGCCGCCACATACTCCACCTCGGAGAAGGGCGTCTCCGCCTGATACAGCCGGATAGGGAGCTGCTCCCCCTGCCACGGCGTCTCATCGCCAAAGAAGCAGCGCTCCAGATGCGCCAGCGCCCCGGCACCATTTCTGGCAAGCATTTTCACTTCACACTCGCTGCGTACTGCTGCCGCCATGCGCTTCAGCCGATCCCGCTGGCGCAGTGCGTTCTGAAAAAGCTGCGGGTCGGACTCGTCGCCCAGCAGTGTCACCGTCACGCTGTTGGCCTGCCGCAGCGCCGTCTCCAGAATATCCTCCTCCACCCGGTTAAAGTAGGAAAAGCCGTCCACATAGACGTCCTTTCCCACCAGATAGTCCGAGCCCGGCAGGGCGTCGCAAAGCTTCTGCACCCGGGAGCGGGCATCTATCCCCTCTCCGTGGAGGCGCGTATCGTAAGCACCGTAGATCTGCGCCGCCGAGCGCAGCTTTTCCCCTGCCGCGCCGTCCATATCGGATACCTGCTCCATCAGTGCCGCCGGCGTCACCCGGTAGGCGTACAGCTCATCCGCCAGCGCCACCAGCTGCCGCAGAAACGCCGGCCGCTGGGAGGGACGGGCAAATACCGTCAGCCGTCCGCTGACCTCCTGCAGCGCCCGCCGCATGGTCAGCAGCTTGCCGCCGTTGTCCAGCGTCACATCCGCCAAGCCGCCGGTCTGGGACAGTACCCGGGTGGCCAGGTTCCGAAAGCTCAGCACCTCCGCGTCACGGCTGGCCGTGGGGCCGCAGATGCGGCAGAGATCCAGCTCCGCCTCGTGGGAGGCGTGCTCCGGCACCAGCAAGACCTGTGGGCGCTGCCGCCGCTGCTTCTCCAGCGTCTCCAGCACCAGCCGGCTCTTTCCGGCTCCGGCTCGTCCCATCCATATCTGTAATTTCATGCAGCGTCCCCCTCTTCTTGCCAGCGCCGCCCGATCACGGCTATTTGTGCTTATTATACCGTATCCACTGTCCAAAGGAAAGGACAATTCCCCTACGGCGCAAAAAAGAGCGCACCCGCCTCCCCGCACGTTCCCATGCGGAGCGGCATTGGTGCGCCCTCCTTGCTTCACTTTTCGATGCAGAGCCGCTGCCGCAGCGTGTCCCGGTTCTCCTCCGTCACCGTGACCACCCGCACACGCGGATGCGCCGCCACCCGGCGCAGAAAGGCGCTGTCCGCCTGCTGCAAAACGCCGCATACCGGCTTTTCGCCGTCCAGCGCCGCCAGCACCGCCGCTTGAAAGCGCTGTGCCGCCGCCTCTGCCGGCCCCAGCTCGTCCATGACGATGACCTGGCAGTCCGCCGTATCCGTCAGCGCCGCCACACCCAGCAGGTCGAACCGCTCCGGCCGCTGCTCGCCGCAAAAGCAGACCAGATTCTCCGGTGCGGGGCGCTCTGTCGATGCTGCCCGCAGCAGATGGATGGATGGGCGATCAAAGACACCCTCCACCCGCAGGGTCAAAAAGCCTCCCGGCCTTTTCCCCTCCAGCAGGCAGCGCAGCAGCGTGGATTTTCCCGCGCCCCGCTGCCCCGTCAGGAACAGATGGTCAGTGCATGGGGCAGCCATGGTGTACCTCCCCGTTGGCCTCGCGGCGGGTGGCCCGCACAAGGATCATTTCCCCGGCAATGGATACCGCCAGCTCCTCCGGCGTCACCGCCTTGATGGCCGTACCCACCGGCGTATGCACAAAGGCGATGGCCTCCTCGGAGATCCCCGCCTCCCGCAGGCGCTGGTTGACGAAGGCCGTTTTCTTCCGGGAGCCGATGACGCCCACATAGGCTGTCTCGCCTCGCAGCACCTGTACCTGCACCTGAAAATCGTACTCGTGGCCGTTGGTCATGACGACCACAAAGTCCTCCGCCCCCACGGTCAGATAGTCGCCGATGTGGGTGAAGTCGCCGCAGATGACCTGATCCGCCTGCGGGAATCGCTCCCGGGTGGCAAACTGGGGCCGGTCATCGAACACCACCGGCCGGAAGCCCACGGTACACAGCAGCGGCACCAGCGCACGGGCGATATGCCCCGCGCCGAAGATCAATGCCCGCTCGCCGATGGGCAGTGGCATTGTAAAGCAGTTTTCCTTGCCGGTATCGTTGTCCGATAGGTAGGGCATCGCGCCGTCCAGCGGCTGCACCAGCCAGCCCGGCTCCCGTGCGCCGAGCCGCCGCAGTACCTCCGCTGCCAGCGTGTCCCACACGCCGTCCGCCGCCGGGATGCGGCGGAAGTACACGGTCACATCGCCGCCGCAGACCATGCCGGTGCTCTGGGCGCTGCCGTCCCGGCGCAGGCGAAATTCGTGGGTATGGTTGTCCGCGCCGCTATGCAGCATCTCCTGTGCAAGGGCGATAGCCTGCCCCTCCACGGCACCGCCGCCGATGGTGCCGGCCAGCAGGCCGTCCCGTCCCACCAGCATCTGGCTGCCCTTGCCCCTGGGCGCGGAGCCGTCATCCCAGATGATGGTGGCCAGCACCGCGTCATGGCCCTTCTCCCGCTGGTACACCAGCGTCTGAAAAATGGTATGCATGGACTCTCCTCCCGCCGCCGCAGCGGCTGTTCACGGACACCCAGCGGCATTTATGCGCCGCTGGGTGTCCTTTTTCAATGTGTACAGGTCACGCCGCTTGATCGTTCAGAGGCGCAGCGCCGGCCACCAGCGCATCGTACTGCGCCTGGGTCAGCTCGCAGTGGTAGAACAGTTGGAAGTAGGTGCTGACCTCGGTGTACAGGTCGTAGTCCGCCGCAGTGGGGTACAGGATCTTTGCCATCCACGTCATGCCCAGCAGCCGCTGGACGCTGGGCGGGAAGCCCATCCAGTTGTACGGCCCCATGGGTACCTCGTAATAGGTGCCGTTCTTGATGGCGGTGACGGTCTGCCAGTTCTCGTTGCTGCCCACAGAGGCGTAGATGCTGCCGGGAGCAAATAGGATCACATCCGGGTTCCAGTTGAGGATCTGCTCCATGTCCACCTCGTTGCCGGTACCCTTGCTGGAGGGCTCCTCCACCACGGCCAGGTTGTTGGCCAGCAGGTCGATGGCCTCGGCGTGATAGGAGCCTTTGGCGATGACGTTCAGGCCCTCGTCACCGGTGATGTACAGAAGATTTGCCTTCTCCACGCTGTTTGCGATCTCCACGGCGCGGTCATAGGCGTAGCGGCAGTAGTCCGCCAGCCCCTGCGCCTCGTTGGGCATGGCCAGCAGGTCGCCCAGCATGGCGTAGGTGTCGTCCATAGCGGCGAGGTAAGCGTCGATGTGGACGAAGGGGATGCCGGTCTGCTCCTGCAGGGCGTCCATGTCCTCCACGATGCTGCCCTTGGGCTCGCCCACATCGATGACCACATCCGGCGCGGCGGCCAGCAGCGTCTCCAGGTTCATCTCACCCTTACCGCCGTAGAGCTGTCCCAGCAGCGGCAGATCATAGTACTTCGTATCCAGAAACTGAGCGGCGCTCTCATCCCACGCATTGGCGATACCCACCAGCTTGTCGGGCGCCATCGCGAACACCACGATCTGCGCCAGCGGGCCGGAAACGGCGACCTTCTCCACGTTCGCAGGTACTGTGACCTCGCGGCCGCAGGAATCGGTAAACACACGGGTGGCGGCCTCGTCACCGGCATTCTGGCTATCGCCGTTATTCGACTCCGGCTGGGCGCCGCAGGCAAACAGCGATACGGACATGACCAGCGCCAGCAGCAGCGCTATCCATTTTTTTCCATTCACTTTCGTTCTCCTCCAGATTTTTTATACCTCTATCCCGGTTTTACTCCGGTTTTTCTTCCGGTTCTGCTCTGTTTTGCGGCATTTCCGGAATGTTCGATGCATCAAATAGCAGTATTCCCGCCGGGCGGAGGCTTGGAAGCCGCCACGGGAATGTGGCGTCGCCCGTTGCCTCCAATCTCTCCCGGAGAAGCTCCTCTGTGATGAGGGAGGCATCGTCCTGCCGCCGGTACAGGGCAAAAAAGCGCCGGGCGTCCTCCAGACTGCGGAAGGGCTGGTCAAAGCGGAACGCCGTCCGCTTCAGCTCGTAGGGAATGCCCAGCTCCTCCAGACGGCGGCAGGCGGCCTCCAGCCCATGGCTGCCGCCCAGCGGCTGCCGCGTCACCGTAAAGCGGTGGGCAGTCTGGTCGCGCTTGACGACGATGACTCTGCCGCGGCACTGTGCCTTGGCAGCGGACAGGATCTCGTCCATGCTGCCGAAGAAGCAGAACACCATGGCGTCGTAGGGCTTTTCCGGCCGGTGGGTAAACACATCCTCACAGCAGGGATGCACGTTCTCGATATGCCGAAGCGCCAGCTCCCGCTCCAGCACCGCCAGCGCACGCTGCTCCCGCTCCACCGCCGTGACGGTGCGGACATAGGGCGACAGCGCCAGCGACAGATGCCCAAGGCCGCAGCCTGCGTCGCAGACGGCGTCCTCCGGCGTCAGGTACGGCAGCAGCTCCGCCGCCAGACGGCGGTGAAAGTCCGTCTCGTTGGCGGCGTCCGCCATGAAGCGGATCCCTTCATCTGTCCAGTGGAACATCGTCCACGCCTCCCTTCGGCACGATGGCGGGGCCATGCGCCGTGTCCAGCAGCACGGCGTCCACGCCGTAGAGACGGTGGAGCAGCTCCGCCGTCAGCACGTCCCTTGCCCCGCCGAAGGCGGCTACACCGCCGCCGGACAGTGCCAGCACGCAGTCCGCAAACCGCAGAGCGTGCTGGGGATCGTGGGTGGAGAGGATCACGGTATAGCCGCGGCGAGCCAGCTCCTTGACGCAGCGCAGCACCCGCAGCTGGTTGCCGTAGTCCAGCGAGGAGGTCGGCTCGTCCATCACCAGAATATCCGCCTGCTGACACAGGGCGCGGGCGATAAGCACCAGCTGCTGCTCGCCGCCGGACAGCTCTGAAAAACTGCGCCGCGCCAGCTGCGCCACGCCCATCCGCTCCAACGCGGCCATGGCCTGCTCCTCCTGAGCGGCGGAGGGGGAGCGGAATGGCGAAAGCTGACGGGTCAGCCCCATCAGCGCCGTATCCAGCACGGAGTAGCCAAAGGTGGGGCGGTGTATCTGAGGGATGTAGGCGATATGCGCCGCCAGCGCACGCTGTTCCAGTGTCCGGGCGTCCCGCCCGTCCAGCAGAATGGCGCCGTCGTAGTCCGGCAGGCCGCCGAGGATACAGCGAAACAGCGTGCTTTTTCCCGCACCGTTGGGGCCGAGGACGGACAGCAGTTCTCCCTGCCGCGCCGTAAAGGACACGTTTTGCAGGGCGGTATGACCGCCGCGATAGGTGTAGGACAGGTCGTTGACGGTCAGGTTCACAGGCGATCATCCCCCTTTATCATCAGATAGACGAAGAAGGGCGCGCCCACAAAGGCCGTCAGGATGCCGATGGGGATCTCCACCGCCGTCAGGCAGCGGGCAAGGTTGTCCACCAGCAGCAAAAAGGCCGCGCCGAACACCATAGACATGGGCAGAAGATACCGGCAGTCGTTGCCCACCAGGCGGCGGCTGAGGTGGGGGATCACCAGTCCCACCCAGCCGATCATACCGGAGACGGAGACGCTGGCGGCGGTCAACACCGTAGCACTGAGGATCACCACCAGCCGGAGACGGTCGGTGTTGACGCCCATGGAACGGGCCTCGTCCGCCGACAGGGTCAGCAGGTTCATGCGCCAGCGCAGCAGAAGCAGCGGCAAAAGCCCCACCGCCATACAGACAGCGGCAAACCCCACCGTTTTCATCCGGGTACCGGACAGGCTGCCCATGAGCCAGTAGGTGATCTGGGGCAGCTGGTTGCTGGGGTCGGCCACCAGCTTTATGTAGGACGTACCGGCGGAGAACAGCGACCCCACCATGATGCCCGCCAGCAGGATGCTGACCACGCGGTTGCCCCGCGTATGGCTGCCGATGAGATAGACCAGCACCACCGTCAGCAGACTGGATAGGAACGCGAACACCGTGACCATCACGCTGCTCTGCCCCGTCAGGATGGCCAGCGCCGCGCCGAAGCAGGCGCCTGAGGAGGCGCCCAGAATATCCGGCGCCGCCATGGGATTCTGGAATACCGTCTGGTAGCCGGTACCGGCGGCGGACAGGGCGCAGCCCACCAGACACGCCAGCAGGATACGGGGCATCCGGACATTCCACACCACGATGGCCATGTTGTCCGTCCACGTCTGCGCCACGGTGAACACACGGGAGATGAGGATACGCATCACCTGTTCCAGCGGCACGTCGTACCGCCCCCACACGAAGGACAGGAGGAACAGCAGCACCAGTGCCAGCGCCATCAGACATACCCGGCACAGCGGCCGGGCGCGGTGTGCGTCCATATCGATCCCTCCTCCCGTAAAATACGTTCTCTATTTTACAGGATAACGGTGTGGTCACGCAAGGCGCATTGTTCGGTATTATCGGAAAATTATTCACCATCATCGTTTATTTGCCCAGCCACTGCCGCAGGCGCTCCCACAGCTCCAGCGAGCGGAAGCGCAGCACATACCCGGCGTTCTCTCCGGTCATGAGGGACAGGTCGTCCGCCGTCATGCCGCCGTCCAGCGCCACCCCCTCCAGCTCGCAGGCAGCAGCGGTACACAGGGGCGGGTACACCACGCACCACCAGTTGCGTCCCTCCCCCGCGCCGATGACCACCCGGAGCGCCAGATACTCCCCGGCGGGCAGGGCAAAGCCGTCGTAGGTCTTGCGGGGAAACTCCGTATCCTCCAGCGCGACGGAGACAGAATAGCCGCTGCCCTGCGCTGCCAGCTCCTGCGCGGCGGCGTCTCCGATGTCGGACAGGCTGTCCCGCAGGCGGGCGCGGGCCTCGGTCATGTCGGCAGATTGCCGCAGGATCTCCTCGGCGCGGCATAGCACCGCGTCCCGCACACATAGCTTCAGGGTCTGATCGGCGTCGCTGTCGGAGTTGGCGATAACATGGAGGCGGATCATCTTCTCCTGCAAGTTATCCTGCCGGTGGAGGGACCACGCCCCCCACAACAGCGTGACCGCCAACGCCATCAGGATAGCCAGCTCCAATGTCAGAAACGAACATTTACGCATAAAAAACACCGTCCTATGTAGGAATTTCCTACATTTTGGACGGTGTTTTTGCGTTTTATACAGGCTGTGCCGCAAATGTCAGCGGCCAGCGCGCCCGCAGTACCTCGGCGGCAGCGCGGGCGGCGTCCTCCCGGTCGAACAGACCGAACACGACGCTGCCGCTGCCGCTGAGCATGGCAGCCAGCGCACCCTGCGCCCGCAGCGCCTCCCGGATCACCCACACGGCGCTGTCCGGCGGCACGGCACGCTCGAAGCTGTTGCACAGCGCCGCCGCTACGGCGTGAAGCTCCCCTGCACCCAGCGCGGCGGTCATGCCGTCCGGCTGAGGCGGCTGAGGCGGCAGCTCATCCAGCCGGCGGTACATGGCCGGTGTGGAGAAGCCCTCCGGCGGCTTGACCACCACGAACCGGCCCTCTGTCAGCCGGGGCAGCGGCGTCAGCCGCTCTCCCCTGCCGGTGGCCAGCGCGGTGCCGCCCCGAATGAAGAACGGCACATCGCTGCCCAGCGCGGCGGCCATTCGCTCCAGCTCTGCATCCGACACCTCGGGCGCGTACAGAGTACGCATCGCCCGCAGCACGGCGGCGGCGTCACTGCTGCCGCCGCCCAGTCCCGCCTGCGACGGGATACGCTTTTGCAGATGCAGGTGCAGGTCGGGTACAGGCAGGTGCAGTTCCTGACAGAACAGCGCGGCGGCACGCAGCACCAGATTGGAGCCGTCTGTCGGAAGGTCAGGGTCGGTGCAGGTCATCGTCAGGCCGCTGCCGCCTTCTGTCAGCGTCAGGGTATCGTACAGCCCCACGGTCTGCATGACGGTGGACACATCGTGGTACCCGTCATCGCGGCGGGCGCCGACGATCAGCGTCAGGTTCACCTTGGCGGGGGCGTGAAGGGTCAGTTCCATAGCTCCTCCCGGCAAAAAAGCGCCCGTTGGGCGCTTTTTTGCGAAACGTTTTGTTACTTGACGATCTTGCGGGCTTCGATGTAGTAGCGCTTGTCCTGGGCGTGGCCCATGGAGAAGGTCTTGCGGGGCAGCACGCCGTCGGCCATGACGGTCTTGAACAGCTGCTCCTTGCCCATGGCGGGCAGCAGGAAGCCCATGTTGCCGGGCTTGCCGCCCAGCTCGCGGGTCACGTCGTCGCCGTGGATGTAGTCCACCTCGCCGCCGTTGTCCTTCAGATACTGGTCGATCACGCCCTGCAGCGTACCCACCGCCAGCTGTACCTTGGGATCGGGGACGGTGATGAAGCGGCTCTCGCCGTTCCAGACAAACTCGATGGTGTGGCCGTCGCCCTTGCCCTCGTAGGCGTTGGGATAGGCGGCGCGGAAGGCGTCCATGAACTTCTTCTGATCCACGCCGAACAGCACCCGGTGGATGGGCTCGAACTGCAAGGCGTCGTCGTGGTTGTTCACCACCTCCACCAGCGCGTAGCGGGCGGGCAGCGCCAGATACTCCTCGGGGGTCTTGCCCTTCTTCTGCTCCTCATAGCAGGCCTTGGCGGTGGCCAGAGAGTGGTTGCCGTCGCCCACGGCGAACAGCAGCGGCGCCACGCCGGACACGCCGTACTTCTTCTGCATGGCCTCGTCGGTGGTCAGACCCTCCAGAGAGGCGGCCACGGCGTCGATCTGCTTGTCGGACAGCTTGTAGCCGGTGATGTGGCCGCCGTTCTGCATCAGGTCGAAGTCATAGAGCTTCTCCATGGTACCGGCGGCAGCGGTCAGCGGCTCGATGACGGTCTTGTCAGGGTCGTCAATGAGCAGCATGACATGGGGCAGCTCGATGGGGGCGTTGCGGCGGACGCGGGCGCGGGGCGGGATGCGATCCAGCACCGTACCCTCGGTGGCGCGGATCAGCGCACCGGAGCCGGGGGTGAAATCGTAGGCGTCCAGATCCACCATGCCGATAAGGCCGTGGCGGATGCGGCCGTCGGACTGCTGCCGCTCGATGTAGAGCAGGGAGTCGGTCAGCGTCTCGAACACGCCGTCTGCCATGTACTTGCGCATGGCGGCGTTGATATCGTCAATATACTCGTCCACGTTGGGGGCCTTCAGATTGGCCTCGGGCAGGATGAGGCGCAGCGTGGAGGGGGCGTCGCCCACCTTCTCCTCCACCGCCTGCCAGTACTCCGGCTCAGAGGTGAACTGGTCGCAGGCCACCACGGCCCACTTGGTCATGTCCTGTCCCTTGGGCAGCAGGATGTCGGCGGGATAAAAGCCCAGCTTTTCGAATTTCTTGTTCATGGTGTTCCTCCTGTTTTTGATCAAAAGGTGCGTGGTCTTGTTCCTATTGGCCATAGTACCAAAAATCCCCGGCGTTTGCAATCGGTTTTCAAATTTTTTCAGGTCTGCTGACAAATTTTTGTGCATATCTGCCGGGCCGCCGGGAAAGACTACGGGAGAAAGCAGTCTTGCACACAAGGAGGGACTTTCATGAAGATCGTAGACCGTATCGCGCTGATCCTCGTGGTCATCGGCGCGCTGAACTGGGGCAGCGTGGGGCTTTTCAGCTTCGACTGCGTGGCGTTCCTGTTCGGCGGACAGACCGGCGCGGTCAGCCGCATCATCTATACGCTGGTGGGCATCGCAGGCTTGTGGTGCATCACCCTGCTGTTCCGCGAGGACGGGACGGAGACCACATAAGCATCCCACCCGCATCCACGCAAAAAAGACCGCCCGTGGGCGGTCTTTTTGCATGGGTTCACGTCCGCAGCAGCGACAGGAAAGAGTACAGCAGGGCCGCGATGGGCGCGGCAACGACGATGACGTACAGCAGCACCGTCCGGCCGGCGGCACGGTGCAGGCACTCCTCGTAGGACATATCGTCCCACTTCTCCGGGGACAGGACGCCATGGAACAGCACGCGATCCACGGCGAAGCAGGCCGCCGCCACCAGCGCCGCGGCGGCCGCCAGCTTCTGCCAGAACAGCAGACCGGTGTCCTTCAGCGCCGCCAGAAACGGCAGCGACAGCAGGAAGCCCAGATTCATGGCGGCGGTGGACGTCTGCCCTTTCCGGTGCAGCTTTGCGTTCTCGGTGAGCTCCGGCAGGCGGGGCGGCGGCACGGTGTCCGGGCGGGTGCTGCGCATGACGCACAGGCCGCCCCAATCGCAGACCTCCTCCCAGCCGTTGTCGCGGCGAAGCTGGTAGAGCAGCTGGATGTACTTATAGGAGCCGATCTCCCCCACCAGTCTGGCAAGGCGCGGGTCCTCCGGCAGGGTCAGGCTGTTGGGCATGGGACGGTCCAGCGCCGGGGGCGCCGTGAGGCTGCCCTCCTCCAGACGGAGGAACAGCTCGTCCAGCTCCTGCGGGGCAGCATTTTCCGGGAACAGGGCGTAATTCTGCCCGCCGGGCGCGGCGGGGACGAATACCGCCTTTACGCCCTTGATGGTCTGCAGCACCCAGCCCCTGTCGGACATGTCCCGCAGCCAGCGGAGAAAATACGCCGTCTGCCACGGCGCGAATGGGATCACTCTGCGCATCGCGTTACCCCCTTTCTGGTCACAGCATACCAGACGGCGGAAAAAATGTCCATCAACTTCAGGTTGCGCGGCAAAAAAGTGAAAAATTTCGCGCAACTTCAGGTTGCGCGGGACAAATACGGCGGCAGAGGTTGCTTTTTTGCGGCGCGTGTGGTAGGATAAGAAAAAATAAGAGAGGAGTTGAGAGGATGAACCTGATTTCCTGCTGAACTACGGCACGACATTGTATCGGGCGGTGATGACCGTCCTGTTCGTTGTGCCTTTCGCGGGAAATTGGTGTATCTCTCAGCTCTGTGCGTGGTCATAGCCTGCCTGTCGGCGGGTGAGGTGTGCGTTTTTGGCTGTGGGAGCTGTTTCCCGCAGCCATTTTTTCGTATAGGAGGCATGACCATGTCCATTATTAAAGTATCCGACCTTACATTCTGCTATGAAGGCAGCTACGACAACATTTTCGAAAACGTCAGCTTTCAGCTGGACACCGACTGGCGGCTGGGACTGACGGGCCGCAACGGGCGAGGCAAAACCACGCTGCTGCGGCTCTTAGAGGGAAGGTATCCCTATCAAGGCACGATACACGCCAGCGTGGGCTTTGACTACTTTCCCTACGCCGTGGAGGATCCGTCGCTGTGCCCCATGGAGCTGCTGGAGCGCGTCTGCCCCGACGTTGCTTCGTGGCGGTTCCTGCGGGAGCTGGCGCCGCTGGAGGTATCGGAGGACGCACTGTACCGTCCCTTTTCCACGCTGTCCGGCGGCGAGCAGTCCAAGCTCCTGCTGGCTATGCTCTTTTCCCGGGAAAACCGCTTTCTTCTCATCGACGAGCCCACCAACCATCTAGATCAGGTGGGGCGGGCGCTGGTGAGCCGCTATCTCCGCGGCAAAAAGGGCTTCCTGCTGGTGTCCCACGACCGCGCTTTTCTGGATGGCTGTGTGGATCACATCCTGTCCATCAACCGCAGCAGCATCGAGGTGCAAAAGGGGAATTTTTCCTCGTGGTACGAGAACAAGCGGCGACAGGAGGCCTTTGAGCTGTCGCAGAATGAGCGGCTCAAAAAGGAGATCGGGCGGCTGAAGGAGGCGGCGCGGCAGTCCAGCGACTGGGCCGACCGGGTGGAGGGAACGAAGATCGGGAAAAACTCCGCCAAGGTCAAGGGTCTCGCCGACGCCATGGGCGGCCGCGACTTCGTTGCCGAGCAGTCCCGGCGGATGCAGCAGCGGCGGAAAAATCTGGAACGGCGGCAGCAAAACGCCATTGAGGAGAAGTCCGCGCTGCTGAAGGACATCGAACGCAGCGATGCTTTGAAGCTGCATCCGCTGACCCACCACGCCCAGCGGTTGGCAGCGCTGCGGGATGTGTCCATCGACTACGGCGGCGGGGCCGTGTGCAGCGGCGTATCCTTCACCGTGACGCAGGGCGACCGCGTGGCGCTGTGTGGGGCAAATGGCTGCGGCAAGTCCAGCATCCTCAAGCTGCTGTGCGGGCAGGATATCCCCTATTCCGGCACCTTGGAGACAGCCAGTCGGCTGGTCATCTCCTACGTGCCGCAGGACGCCTCCGGTCTGCGGGGCGGTCTGCGGGACTACGCCGCCGGGTACGGTCTCGATGAGAGCCTGTTCCTGGCGATTCTGCGGAAGCTTGGCTTCGAGCGGGTGCAGTTTGAGAAGGATATGGGCGACTACTCCGCCGGGCAGAAGAAAAAGGTACTGCTGGCCAGAAGCCTGTGCCAGTCCGCCCATCTGTACGTCTGGGACGAGCCGCTGAACTACATCGACGTTCTCTCCCGCATCAGATCGAGGAGCTGCTGCAAGCATTTCGGCCTACCCTGCTGTTCGTGGAGCACGACCGGGTGTTCTGCGAGAAGATTGCCACAAAGGTGGTGGAAATGTGAGAAAACAGGGCTGTTCCCTCCGGAACAGCCCTGTTTTTGACGTTATTTGACGGAAAGGTGCTTGACCAACTCCTCGTCCGGGTCGGCCAGCATGGTCTGATAGGTGGCATAGACCACCATGCCCGGCTTGGCGCCGGCGGGCTTCTTCACAAATTTCACCGGCGTATAGTCCACCGGCACCTTGGTGCTGCCCTGCGCCTGGGAGAAGTACGCCGCCAGTGACGCGGCCTCCATGAGACTCTGCTCGTCCGGCTCCGCGCCGCCGGTGCAGAGGATCACATGGCTGCCGTGGATCTTCTGGGTATGGAGCCAGATATCCCGCTTATCGGCGTCCTTGGTGGTCAGGCGGTCATTCTGCCGGTTGTTGCGTCCCACAAGGATACGCAGTCCCGCGGAGGAGCGGAACTCCCGGGGCTTGGAGGCGCGCTGGAAGCCGGGCTGCTTTTTGCCCCGTCCCCGCAGGTAGCCGCCGTCCGTCAGCTCCGTGCGGATATCGTTGAAGTCCTGCTCCGATTCGGCCTGCGCCAGCTCCTGCAAAACGCTCTCCAGATATTGCAGCTCCTCCCCGCCCTTTTGCAGCTGGGCGGTCAGATACTTCTCCGCCGTCTTGGCCTTGGCGTACTGCTTGAAGTACCGGGCGGCGTTCTCCTGCGGCGACAGCCGGACATCCAGCGGGATATCCATGTCGGCGCAGTTTTCGTCGTAGTAGTTCTGGGCGGTGAGGCGGCTCTGCCCCCGCTCCATGCGGTAGAGGTTGGCGGTGATCAGCTCGCCGCAGATCCGCAGGTGATCTCTGTCCTGACAGGCGGCCAGCTCCTTCTCCTGCGCCGCCAGCTTGCGGCGCACACGGTCGCGGGCGGTGGTGGCGGTCTTCAGCAGATCCCGCCCCTTCTGCTTCACCCGCTCCGCTTGCTCCCGCTTTTCGTAGAAGTCGTCCAGCAGGTGGGAAAAGCTGTCATATATCTCCGTCTCGGCGTAGGTGCCATACTGGGTAACCGGGCCGTAGGTAAAGTCCGCCAGCGACCCGTTCCGTTTGATAAGCGTCGGTGTAAAGGCGTTTCCATTCACATCCCGCTGCCACCAGGAGAACACATCCCACAGGGCGCTCCCCTGCGATACGGGGGCGTCGGTGCTGCCGCAGGCGCGGACTGTCAGTTCCCGCGCCACCAGCGGGGAAATGGCGGTAAAGGTGTCCAGCAGCCAGCCGTCCAGCGGCGCGTCCGGCGCGGCGCGCCCCAGCAGGGCGGCAAACTCCTCCTCCGTCACGGACAAAGGCGAGCGCTTATCCTGCCGGGTGGGCAGGCGGTAAAAAAGCCCCGGCAGCACCTGCCGGTCCTGCTCCGCCTCCAGATCCACGCGGCGCAGACAGTCGATGATGCGGCCGTCCCTGTCGCAGAGGATGAGATTGGCGCGGCGGGGCATCCCTTCCCACACCAGCGTAAAGCGGCTGCGCTCTCCCATCTCGTCGGAGGCCAGCACGGTCAGCGTCACCACACGCTCCAGCGGCTCCTGCCGGACGGACTCGATGATGCCGCCGGACAGGTGCTTGCGCAGGAGCATACAGAACATCGGCGGCTGGGACGGGTTATCCCGCAGCTGCTCCGTCAGGTGGATGCGGGGCTGGTTGGCCCCGGCGTTGAGGAACAAACGGCGGCTGCCCCGCAGCAGAAGGATGATCTGATCCCGGGCGGGCTGCTGTATTTTTTCGATGCGGCTGCCGGTGAGCTGGGGGGCAAGCTCCCCCACCACGCCTTGCAGACAGATAGCGTCTAAGGGCATATCAATTCTCCTCCATCATCACGTCGAACAGCGCGCTGACACGGTCGGTGTCGCCCCGCAGGTACAGCCAGCCCAGCAGGCACTCCAGCGCCGTGGCCTGATGGTACTGGGCGGTGGTGGCGTTCTTGGGGATAGCGTGGACGGCGGCGTTGCGGCCACGCTTGAACACCGTCTCCTCCTCCGCCGTCAGCAGCGGCAGGATGCGCTGGGCGCGGCGGGCCTGCTCCGGGGCGCAGACCAGCGCGATGGCGGCGCGGTGCAGATCCTTGCCGGTGGCCTTGCCGTGGGCGCACAGCCATGTGCGCACCAGCAGCTCGTACACGGCGTCTCCCACATGGGCAAGTCCTATGGAGCTGACGGCGCGGAGCTGATCCTCAGAAAGGGCTATATGAAAGTGATCCATGCGGAAATGTCTCCTTTTGTGCGTATTTACCTGCAACAGTATGCCACTTTCCGGCGCGTTTGGCAAGAAGAAGTATCGACAAGGCCGGGGCGGATATGATAAAATAGCGGCAGAATGATAAAAAATGATAAATGGCAGGAGGTATGGCGTATGCCCAACACAGGAGAGCGCAGATTCAAGAGAGGTCAGATCGTTTGCAAACCTGGTGAGATGGAGATGAATATGTACAACATCCTCTACGGCAGCGTGGGGATATACACCGACTACGGCAAGCCCGACGAGGTGGAGGTGGTGACGCTGCGGGAGGGCGACTTCTTCAACGTCATCAGCTTTCTGGAATCCCGGCCCCGGAACACCACGGTGGTGGCGCTGGAGCCGCTGGTGGTCAGTGAGATCTCCTTCGACAACTTCGGAAAATACTTCCGCGACCGCCCCGCCAAGGTCATGAGCCTTTTGCAGCACATGAGCGCCCGCATCCGCCAGATGCAGAAGGCCTATGTGGAGACGTGCCACGCGCTGGAGAACTACGGCGACAAGGAGCGCTTGGAGGCGGAGCACGGGGAGTGGTACGCCGAGCACAGCAAAATGGCCAGCTTCATCAGCGCCATGTTCCCCTCTATGCCGGGAAGGATCGAGGACGGCGACACCCCGGAAAAATAAGCAAAAAAGAGAGACGGCGGCGCCGTCTCTCTTTTTTGCTTGTAGTGCTTGCTGCTTACAGAGCCTCGTACAGAGCCTTGCAGGCGCGGTACGTCTCGTAGCAGTCCAGCTTGGCCACCACCTCGAAGGGGGCGTGCATACTCAGCACAGGCACACCGGCGTCCAGCGTAGTGATGTTGCGGTTGGCCATGAACTGGGCCACCGTGCCGCCGCCGCCGGCGTCGATCTTGCCCATCTCGCAGATCTGCCAGCGGATACCGGCCTTATCCAGCACGCCGCGGACATAACCCACCGTCTCGGCGTCGGCGTCGGAGGAGCCGGACTTGCCCCGTGCGCCGGTGTACTTGCACAGACCCACGCCGTGGTTGAGGAAGGAGGCGTTGCGCTTTTCGTACACGTCGGCAAAGTTGGGATCGTAGGCGGCGGTCACGTCGGTGGACAGGCAGAAGGCGTTCTCGTAGCAGACGCGGAGGGCCACGTTCTGGCTGTCGCACAGATCGTTCATGAAGGTATCGAAGGCGGCGGACTGCATACCGGTGACGCCCATGGAGCCGATCTCCTCCTTGTCAGCCAGCACGCACACGGCGGTCTTCTCCGGCGTGCCGATGTCCAGCAGCGCCTGCAAAGCGGCGAAGCCGCAGACGCGGTCGTCGTGGCCGTAGGCGCCGATGAGGCTGGCGTCCAGACCGATATCGGTGGCGTTGACGGCAGGCACCGTCTCCAGCTCGGCGGAGGCGAAATCCGCCTCGGTGATGCCGTACTTGTCGTACAGGCGCTTGAGGACCTGCATCTTCACGCGGTCGCTGTCCTCGTCGTCGCCCAGAGGACGGCTGCCCAGCAGGATGTTCAGCGTCTCGCCGGGGATGGCCTCGCTGAGGGGCTTCTTGCTCTGCTCCGCGCCCAGATGGGGCAGCAGGTCGGTGATGACCAGCTTGGGCTCGTTGCCCTCGCCGATGCAGACATCCACCACGGTGCCGTCGGTCAGCACCACGGTACCCCGCAGCTCCAGAGGAATGGTGACCCACTGGTACTTGCGGACACCGCCGTAGTAATGGGTCTTGAAGTAGGCCAGCTCGCTGTCCTCATACAGAGGATTGGGCTTCAGGTCCAGACGGGGAGAGTCGATATGGGCGGCGGCGATCTGGGCGCCCTCCGCCAGACTGCGGCGGCCGATGACGGCCAGCATCAGGCCCTTGCCCCGGTTGCAGGTATAGACCTTGTCACCGGCGGACAGTGCCATGCCCCGCTTGTAGGCCACGAAGCCGTGCTTCTCTGCCAGCGCAATGGCGGCGCGGGCGCTGAGGCGCTCCGTCTTACCGGCATCCAGAAATGCCTTGTAGACGGTGCAGTACGCCTCCATCTTCTCCAGCTCGGACGCGCTCAACACGTCGTAGCCGTTGCGCTCGTCCTTCAGGAGTTGCTTCTTCAGGTTCTTCAGTTCCTCACTCATGGTCAGTTTCCTCCTCAAAAATATGTTGTAATCTCTGATAGGCGATGGTTTCAAATGCATCCGGCGCGGCGGCATCGTTCACCAGCACGTCGGTGCAGTGGGCGCGGTAAAAATCGTCGGGCTTCTGGGCCTGCACCCGCAGCCGGGCGTAGTCCTCCGGTATGCCGTCCCGCGCCATGATGCGGCGCACCCGCGTCTCCGCAGGAGCCAGCACCGCCACGGTGCGGCGGCAGAGGCGGGACAGGCCGCTCTCCACCAGATTGATGGCGTCGATACCGATCAGCGGCGCGTCGCTGTCGTTGATGCGGCGCAGCAGCTCACGGGGCAGCCGGTCAAAGATGATGGCGTTCAGCCTTTCCATGGCGGCCGGGTCGCCGAACACGGCGGTACCCAGCTTCTGCCGATCCAGCGCGCCGTCCGCGCCGAACACCGGGCCGAAGGCGTCGGTGATGGCGCCGCGCAGGGGCTCGTCGGTGCGCAGCAGCTCATGGTACACGGCGTCGCAGTCCAGCACCAGTCCGCCCAGACGCTCCAGCGCCCGGAGGGCGCTGGTTTTGCCTGCGCCGGTGGGGCCGGTGAAGCCGATGACCAGCGGCGACACATCCACCACATGGAAGCCGGCGGCCTTTTTCAGGCGGTTGGACACCGCAAGACCCAGACCGGATTCATCGGGACACTGGGCGTAGATCTCCGTCACATCCGTATCGTCGAAGGTGCGCAGCGCGTCGAAGACGTGCTGTGCCTGCGCCAGCTTATCGTCCACAGACCCCAGCCGGTGGACGATATGGCCGGTAAACAGCGGGGCGTACTCATCAAAGCAGATGACGCCCGCCCCCTGCGGCAGATGCTCCCGTATGTAGGCGGCGCTGCGGCGGGCGGGGCCTGTGACCACCGTGACGGCGGCCTTGGGCGCGTAGTGGCGGTACTTCATGCCGGGGGCGCGGGGACGCTCCCCCTCCCCCATTTTGCGGCGCACTGCGTCGTCCACCGCCACCTCGCCCAGCACCTGCTCCAGCGCCTCCAGCGGCAGACCGCCGGGGCGCAGCAGGCGGGGCGGCTGCACCGTCAGGTCAATGATGGTGCTCTCCACGCCTACGGCGCAGGGGCCGCCGTCCACGATGCCTTCGACCCGCCCCATCATGTCCTCCATCATGTGCTGGGCGGTGGTGGGACTGGGACGACCCGACGTGTTGCCGCTGGGCGCTGCCACCGGCACACCGGCGGCCTCGATGATGGCCAGTGTCACGGGGTGATTGGGGCAGCGGACGCCCACCGTCTCCAGGCCCCCGGTGGTACGCAGGGGTACGATGTCCCGCCGGGGCAGGATCATGGTCAGCGGGCCGGGCCAGAACCTCTCCGCCAGCCGGTAGGCGGCGGGCGGCACATTCTGACAGTATCGCTCCAGCCAGTCCGCCGAGGGGACGTGGATGATCAGGGGGTTGTCCTGCGGGCGGCCCTTGGCCTCGAAGATGCGGCGCACCGCGTCCTCGTTCAGCGCGTCAGCACCCAGACCGTACACCGTTTCCGTGGGGATGCCCAACAGACCGCCACGGCGGAGGATGGCTGCCGCCTCCGCCACGGCGTTTTTATCCTGTTCCGGATGGAATATCTTGGTTTCCAAGGAAATTTCCTCTTTTCGGCAGTTTACTTACAGACCCAGATCCTCGCCTACCAGAACGACCTTGATGCGGCGCTCCGGCATACAGAACCGGGTGATGACCAGCTTGGAGCAGATGCAGTCGGGGCTGGTGCAGTCGCCGCACTGTCCCGTAAGGCCGCAGGGCGTCTTGACCCCGAACCGCTGGGCGTTGGCGGGCGCCGCCACGTTGCGGGCGCGGGCAACGGCGTCGTCCAGCGTACCCAGCACCTTGTTCATCCCCGCCACGACCACCACCTGACGGGGGCCGAAGCACATGGCCGCCACGCGGTTGCCGTTACCGTCGATGTTCACCAGCTGGCCGTCCTTGGAGATGGCGTTGCTGCTCATGAGGAACGTGCCGCAGGTCAGTGCCTGACGCATGATGGCCTGCTTCTCCTCCGGCGTCTGGGCGGTGTCGCGGTCAAGGAGGGTATAGCCCTCCTGCGCCATGCGCTGCTTGATGCCCAGCTCATCCACGGTCATGGCGCCGCCCCAGGACACGACATCCGTCTTCGGGGTCAGCTCCAGCACCTTCTCCACAGCCTCGGCGGCGGTGGAGCAGTAGTACGCCTCGAAATGGCGCTTGTTCAGCGCCTCCGCGGTCTTGGGGCCGGAGAGGTCATACATCTTTTTCTTGTACTGGTTCACGGTCATTCCTCCTTGCTTTCTTGCAGTCTCTGCGCCTGATCGTTGAGGATCAGGGCGTCGATCATATTGTCAAGCTCGCCGTTCATGATGGCGGCGATGTTGAAATTCTTGTTGTCCCCCGTGAGCCGGTGGTCCGTCACGCGGTTCTGGGGGAAGTTGTAGGTGCGGATCTTACCGCTGCGGTCGCCGGTACCCACCTGACTTTTGCGGGTGGCGGCGATGGCGGCGTTCTGCCTCTCCTGCTCCGCCTCGTACAGCTTGGAGCGCAGGATCTTCATGGCGCGATCCTTGTTCTTGTACTGGCTGCGCTCGTCCTGACACTCCACCACCGTGCCGGTGGGCAGGTGGGTGATGCGGATGGCGGACTCCGTCTTGTTGACGTGCTGCCCTCCCGCGCCGGAGGAGCGGAACGTGTCGATCTGCAGATCCTTGGGGTCGACGGTGAACTCCACCTCCTCCGCCTCGGGCATGACCGCCACGGTGGCGGCGGAGGTCTGGATACGGCCGGAGGACTCCGTCTCCGGCACGCGCTGGACCCGGTGTGTACCGGCCTCGAATTTCAGGCGGGACCACGCGCCCGCGCCCTCGATCTCGGCGCTGACCTCCTTGACGCCGCCCAGCTCCGTCATGTTCTCGTTGACGATGGACAGCGTCCAGCCCCGGCGCTCGGCGTACATGGTGTACATCCGCAGCAGGTCGGCGGCGAACAGCGCGCCCTCCTCCCCGCCGATGCCGGCGCGGATCTCCAGAATGACGTTCTTCTCGTCGTTGGGATCCCTGGGCAGCAGCAGGCGCTTCAGCTCCTCCGTCAGACGCTCCATGTCCGCCTTGGCGGCGGTCAGCTCCTCCTGTGCCAGCTCCCGCAGCTCCGGGTCGGACAGCATGGCGGCAGCGTCCTCCGCCGTCTGCACCGCCTGTGCGTAAGCGCGGTAGCAGGCCACAACGGGCGTCAGCTCCTTCTGCTCACGGCTGAGGGCGGTGAGCCGCTCCCGGTCGGCGTACACCGCCGGGTCGGACAGCTGGCGCTCCACCTCCGTCAGACGCTCCTCAATGGCTTTCAGCTTCTCCAGCATAGAGCGCCCTCAGTTCTGCTCCAGCCAACGCTGGACATTCTGGATGAAGTCGGTGCGCCAGAAGTCGTACCCCTCGCTGCCGGGGCGGAGGGACACGGCGAACAGCCGCTTCTCCGCGGTATAGAGATCCATCTGGTCATAGACCTCCGAACTGCGGCGGTCGCTGCCCCGTGTCAGCACATAGGCCACGCGGTGCATTTCCAGTCCCCGGCGCTTCAGCAGGGCGCGGATGGGGCTTGCCATGCGGCCCGCCCACACGGGGCTGGCTACGATCACCAGCTTGTACTCCTCCAGCGGCTTGGCCGTCTCGAAGGGGCGCAGGGGCTTGGTGGACGTCTTCATCGCGTCCATGCCGCTGCGCAGATAGCCCTTCCAGCCGCTGCGGTCACGGTCGTCCGTGATGGCCACGACCTCCGCGTCCAGCGCACTGGCGATCTCCTCCACAGCGCGGCGCGTATTGCCGGTGCGGGAATAGTAAATACATAAAATATCGCTCATATCAAATCTCCTGTTCCTCTGCTTGCAGGCTCAATTCCTCCCAACGGGTCATCTCCCTCTCCAGCTCGGCCTCCACCTCCTGCTGCTGCCGGTACAGCTCGCCCAGCTTCTCCGCATCGCAGGCGGCGGCCTCCATATTCTGATCCAGTGCCGCCAGAGACGCCTCCAGCTTGGCGATGGCCGTCTCGCAGATGGTCAACTGCTTGCGGGCGGCCTGCTGGGCGCGGTTTCCCCGGCCGGCGGACGCCTGCTTTTTCGGCTGCACCGGCACGGCGGCGGCTTGGGCGGCGCGGTGCGCCTCCTCCCGTACCTGCCGGTACTGCATAAAGCCCATGGGGTAATCGGTGATGGCGTGATCCTCCAGCTCCCAGACGCGGGTGGCAAAGCGGTTGATAAAGTAGCGGTCGTGGCTGACGAACAGCAGCGTGCCGTCAAACTCCTCCACCGCCTGCTCCAGCCATTCCCGGGAGTCGATATCCAGATGGTTGGTGGGCTCATCCAATATCAGGAGGTTGATGCTCTCGTCCATCAGCATACACAGCCGCAGGCGGCTCAGCTCGCCGCCGGACAGCACAGAGACGGATTTGAACACATCCTCGCCGGTAAACTGGTACGCTGCCAGACGGTTGCGCGCCGACTGGGGCGTAATGTCCAGCTCGTAGAGCATGGTGTCCAGTATGCTACGCTCCGGGTGGTCAAAGTGGATGACCTGCGGCAGATACGCTGCCTTGACCGATGGCCCCAGCCGGATCATACCGGCGTCGGGACTGTCCAGCCCCACCAGCATATTCAGCAGGGTGGTCTTGCCGGTGCCGTTCTCGCCCAGCAGGGCGATACGCTCCCCGCCCTCCACCCGGAGGTACACATCCTCGAACAGCTTCCGCTCGCCGAACGCCTTGGAGACACCCTTGATCTGTAAGACCTCGTCGCCCTTGAACTCCCGGCTCTGGAAGCGGGCCTCCAGACGGCGGGCCTTGGTGGGCTTCTGGGTGGTACGCATCCGCTCAATGCGCTTTTCCATGGAGAATGCCCGCTTGTGCAGGGCGTCGTTGCCCATGAACGCCCACAGGTGCATCTGCTCGGCGGCCTTCTCCAGCTGCTGGATCTTCGCCTGCTCCTTCAGATACTGCTTTATGCGCTCCTGATAGCGGCGCTCCTTCTCAATGGCGTAAAAGCTGTAATTCCCGCTGTAAAACTCTGCCTTTCCGTCCTGTATCTCGATGATGCGGGTCACGGTGCGATCCAGGAAGTAGCGGTCGTGGCTGATGGTGACCACGGTGCCGCGGAACTTGCGGAGGTACTCCTCCAGCCACTCCGTGGCCTGTAAGTCCAGATGGTTGGTGGGCTCGTCCAGCAGCAGAATATCTGTATCCTCCAGAATCAGGCGGCCTAAGTTCACACGGGTCTTTTCGCCGCCGGACAGCCGTTCAAAAAGACGGGTACGCATCTCGTCGGAGATGCTCAGGCCGTTGGCGACCTTGTTCACCGCCGTATCGGTGTCCCAGCCGCCCAGCCCCTCGAAACGGGCGTTCAGCTCCCCGTAGCGGCGGAGGGTGGCCTCGTCGGACGCCCCCTGTTCCATGCGGAGAGCCAGCGCGTCCATCTCGTCCTTCATGCGGAACATCCGGGCAAAGGCGGTTTGCAGCACGTCCTCCACCGTGTAGCCCGCGGGATAGACGGGGATCTGGGAGATCAGCCCCACCCGTCGGCCGGAGGCGATCTGTACCGTGCCGCTGTCGTAGTCCAGCTCGCCGGTGAGGATCTTGAATAGTGTGGTCTTGCCTGCGCCGTTGCGGCCCAGCAGACCCACACGCTCGCCGGTGTCGATCTGGAACGTCAGGCCGTCCAGTATTTTCTTTTCCAGGTCGAAGGACTTTACCAGTCCCTCCACGCGAATGTCGATCATTTAGCTCTGTTCCAGTTCCTTTACGATGTTTTCAAAATGCATGGCGTGGGACGCCTTGACCAGCATGGCTGTGCCGCCGGTAAAGGCGGCGCGGACAGCGGGCAGCGCGTCCTCCACAGACGGAAACCACTGGGCGTTGGGTGCGGCGGACGCGATATCCCGCGCCTTTTCCCCGATGGCGATGACGCTGTCCAGATGCAGCTCGCCCGTCAACGCGCCGATGGTGCGGTGGGCGGAGACGGTCAGCTCGCCCAGCTCGCCCATGTCGCCCAGCACCGCTGCACGGCGGCGGGTCTGCGTGACCGCCAGCAGCCGCAGCGCCTCCGTCATGGCCTGCGGATTGGCGTTATAGCAGTCGTCGATGAGCAGACGTCCCTCCGGCAGACGGATGATGTGCATCCGGGAGCCGGTGGGCACGTAGGCGGCCACACCGGCGGTGATCTCCTCCCCCGTCAGGCCCAGCGCCTCGCCGATGGCGGCGGCCATGGCCATAGGGTAGATCATAAAGCCGCCGGGGGACGCGGTCGCCAGCCGGTAGGAGGCCCTGGCGGTGGTGACGGTGCAGGCGATGCCCTCGATGCCCCGGTCGTCCACGTCGGTGACGCGGACGCTGCAGCCCTCCCCCCTGCCGCAGCGCAGGATGGTCTGCGGCAGGGTGACAGTGCCGAGCAGCGGATCGTCGCCGTTGAGGACGGCGATGCCGTCGGGCGCCAGATTCTCAAAAATCTCGCACTTGGCCTGCAAAATGCCCTGCCGGGTGTTGCCCAGATTCTCGATGTGGGCGTCGCCCACGTTGGTGATGACGGCGATATCGGGCCGCACCATCTCGCCCAGATAGCGTATCTCGCCGAAGTGGTTCATGCCCGTCTCGATCACCGCCGCCTGATGCTGCGGCGCAAGACCCAGCAGTGTCAGGGGCGTGCCGATATCGTTGTTGAAGTTGGCCTGTGTTTTCAGGGTGTCATACCGCCGGGACAGGACAGCCGCCACCATCTCCTTGGTGGTGGTCTTTCCCGCCGAGCCGGTGATCTGCACCACCGGCAGGGTAAAGCGGCTGCGATACCACGCCGCCAGCGCCTTCAGCGCAAGGCGGGTATCCGCCACCTGTATATAGAATTTGCCGGGCTGCATCGTCTCCGGCACGCGGGCTGTCAGGCAGCCGGCGGCACCGGCGGACAGGGCGCTGTCGATGTAGGCGTGACCGTCGAACCGTTCGCCCGTCAGCGGGATGAAAAGCTGTCCATCCGAGGCGGCGCGGCTGTCAGTGGTAACGCCGGTAACGACGGCGGCGCTGTCTCCGGAGAGCAGCTTGCCGCCCACGGCGGCGCACAGCGCCGCCACGGTGCAGGGGCTCATAGCTGCGCCGCCTTTCGCAGCGCCAGCGAATCCAGCACGAGCTTTTCACACAGGTCGGCATAGCTCAAGCCCACCTGCGCCGCCTCCTGCGGCACAAGGCTGGTGGGGGTCATGCCCGGCAGGGTGTTGACCTCCAGGCACCATGCGTTTCCGTCCGCGTCCAGAATAAAGTCGGAGCGGGAGTAGACGGACAGCCCCAGCCCCCGGTGGAGCGTCAGCGCCATCTCGCCGATCTGACGCCACGCCTCCTCGGTGATGGGCGCGGGACAAATCTCCTCCGCGCCGTCCTTCTGGTATTTTGAGACATAGTCGAAATACGCGCCTCTGGGGATGATCTCCACGGCGGGGAGATAGGTGTCCCCCAGCACGGCGATCTGGATCTCCCGGCCCTTGATCTTCTTCTCCACCACCACATGGCCGCCGTAGCGCAGCAGACCGCGCAGCGCCTTTTCCAGCTGTTCCTTGGTGTCGGGCAGCTCCACGCCGATGGAGCTGCCGCCGTTGACAATCTTCACGGCGCAGGGTACGTCCAGCTCCTCCACCAGACGGGGGATATCGGCCTCTGTATAGTACACATCGTGCCACGGGGCGGTGCGGACGCCCAGCGAATCCATAAAGCGCTTGGTGACGGCCTTATCCATGGCCATGCCGCTGCCCAGATAGCCGGAGCCGGTGTAGGGTACGCCCAGCAGATCCAGCGTGGCCTGAATACGGCCATCCTCGCCGCAGCTGCCGTGGAGCGCCAGAAATACGATGTCGGCCATCTGGCAGACGGTCAGCACATCCTTGCCCAGCATACTGGGGCTTTGATCCCTCCGGCTGCGGCGCACCGCCTCCAGATCCGGCTCCACGCTCTCCACATGGTTGTCGGGGCAAAGGCCGTCCGGCGCGTCGAAAATATCCTCCAGCCGTCCCTCGTAGCTTTCAAGCCCCAGAAACATATCCACCAAAATGGCCTGATGCCCCTTCTCCCGCAGTGCGCGGCACACGCCGGTGCCGCTGGTCAGCGCTACCTGACGCTCTGTAGAAAGGCCGCCTGCCAAAACAACGATCTTCATCGTGATCCCTCGCTTTCGGGGTGCCGTGCGCCGTCTAATGGCCCACGCCCCCAGTCTTAGATGTAACATTATAGCACGGCGGCGCGATGATTACAACTGTTTCGCCGTGAACAAACGGAGAATAAAGGGGGCGCGCCCCGCAGGACGCGCCCTCTGTTCCCTGTGCTATCTATCGCAGCCAGTCCGGCTTTGACCGTCCCTGCACGCCGGACACCATACCCATGGACATGAAAAGCATCACCAGCGACGAGCCGCCGTAGCTGATGAACGGCAGCGTCAGGCCGATGACCGGCATGACGAACAGGCACATCCCCACATTGACGATGACCTGAAAGATGACCACGCTGGCCACACCGATGCAGACAAGCCCCTCCAGACTGGTCTTGGCGTGGCGCGCCACCCAGACGCAGCGGACGATGATGGCCGTCAGCAGCGCCAGCGTCAGGATGCAGCCCAGCAGCCCCAGCTCCTCGCCGATGACGGTGAAGATAAAATCGGTGTGCCGGTTGGGCAGAGCGGAGCTGTACTCGCTCTGGGTCTGGGTACCATGGAACAGTCCCTGCCCCGTGAGCTTGCCGCTGCCCAGCGCCATAAGGCTGCGGGTCTGCTGCCAGCCGGTATCCTGCGGGTCGAGGCTGTGGTCGAACAGCACCTGAAACCGGAGCTTCATATAGGATGGGATCTTGTTCAGATCCCACATCGCCCAGAAGGCCAGTCCGCCGGCCAGTCCGCCCAGCAAAAACCACCGCAGAGCCACGCCCCCCACAAAGCACATACAGGCGAAGATGAACAGGAACACCAGCGCGCTGCCCATGTCGGAGGAAACCTTATAGTACAGGACAAAGATAACGCCCAGATGGGCCGCCAGAAACAGGACGGAGGGGATGCTGCTCAGATTGCGGTTCTCCTTGAGCCAGACCAGCTGCTTGGCCAGCACCAGCGTCAATGTCAGCTTCACGATCTCGGCGGGCTGCACCTTTACCGGCAGGAACGGGAACTCCAGCCATGCCCGGTTGCCGGTGTTGTCCTCGATGCCCAGCGGTGTGGCCAACAGCAGGATGACGCCGATTCCCAGCAGGAAGATCCACTTCCAGTATTTGCACAGGTCGTTCAGGTCGATCTGGGAGATCACCAGATACAGCACCACGCCCAGCAGCAGCGCCACAGACTGGACCGCCACCAGACGCCATGTGTGCATATACCGGGTGGCGCTGGCCACCATGAGAACGCCGAACAGGGACGCCGCGGCGCACAGTGCCAGCAGCACCAGATCCGTCTGGCGCAGGATGTCCGCAAAAAGCTCTCGTGAACGGCGCAGCATGGGCGTCCCTCCTCTCCGGTAAAATGGTCATAAAGCGGTATTAGTGTACCACAAGAAGTTTTATCTGTAAACCGGCGTTTCACTCTTTTCTTTTCGGGCAGGGTGTGGTACAATAAGACGATTCGAGCAAAAAGCGGAGGTGGCGGTATGGAGTATCTCTCCCACAGCCCGGAGGAGACGGAGCGCATCGGCGAGGAGCTGGGGCGCACGCTGCATCCCGGCTGTGTGGTGGCCTTCCGCGGCGGACTGGGCATGGGCAAGACCGCCTTCACACGGGGTCTCGCCCGGGGGCTGGGCTGCCGGGGGCGTGTGACCAGCCCCACCTTTACCATCGTCAACGAGTACAGCGGAACCATTCCCCTGTTCCATTTTGATATGTACCGGCTGGGCGGCGAGGACGAGCTGTTCGACATCGGCTGGGACGACTATCTGGCCCGGAACGGCGTCTGCGCCGTGGAGTGGTCGGAGCAGGCAGCCGGTGCGTTGCCGGAGGACGCCATCCTCGTGGACATCGCGCGGGGCGAGGGCGAAAATGACCGCATCATCACCATCACGGGAGGCGAGACACATTGAAGATACTGGCGCTGGAGACATCGGCAAAAAGCGTATCCGCCGCCGTCACGGAAAACGGCACGGTGCTGGCCTCCGCCTATCAGAACAGAGGCTTGACCCATAGTGTGACGCTGATGCCCCTTGTGGACGGTATGCTCCACGCGGCGGGATTGACGCTGGACGACATGGGGCTGATTGCCGTGGCCAACGGCCCCGGCAGCTTTACAGGTCTGCGGATCGGCGTATCGGCCGCCAAGGGTCTGGCGTGGGCAAAGGAGCTGCCCTGCTGCGGCGTATCCACGCTGGCGGCCATGGCGCGGACATCCGCCGACCACCACGGGCTGGTCATCGGCGCCATGGACGCGCGGCGGCAGCAGATCTACCACGCCCTGTTCCGGGCGGAGGACGGCCGTGTGACACGGCTGACTGCGGACTGCGCCATCTCGTTGGAGGAGCTGGCATCGCAGCTGCGGGACGACACGGCGGACAAGCTGGTGGTGGGTGACGGCGCGGCACTGTGCGCCGGATACCTCAGCGACGCAGGCATCCCCTGCCGTATGGCGGACGAATCCCACCGGATGCAGTCCGCCGTGGGCGTGGCGCTGTGCGCCGAGGAGATGGCGGCGCGGGGTGAGACGGTGACGGCGCAGGCGCTGGAGCCGGTATACCTGCGGCTCAGTCAGGCGGAGCGGGAGCGTCTGGCCCGTGGTCTGAAGATCACGCTGGACTGAGCGCGTATCCCCATACCCATTGTAGTTTATCATCGTATTCCATGCAAAATTTTACATACACGGAGGAGACAAAATGTACAGCGAGAAAGTTCATATCATGAACCACCCTCTGGTGGCCCACAAGCTGACCATCATGCGCGACAAGCACACCAGCGTCAAGGATTTCCGCGAGCTGGTATCCGAGATCGGAATGCTCATCACCTACGAGGCCACCCGTGACCTGCCCCTGACCACCAAGCACATCGAGACCCCCATCTGCGAGATGGACGCGCCCACGCTGGCGGGCCGCAAGTTTGTGGTGGTCCCCATCCTCCGTGCCGGTCTGGGTCTGGTGGACGGCGTGCTGCGTATGGTCCCCTCCGCCCGCGTCGGCCACATCGGTATGTACCGCGACGAGGAGACGCTGGAGCCCCATCCCTATTTCTGCAAGATGCCCAAGGACGTGGCCGACCGCGACGTGCTCATCGTTGACCCCATGCTGGCCACTGGCGGCTCCGCTGCCGAGGCCATCGGCGAGATGAAGAAGTTCGGCTGCAAGCACATCAAGCTGATGGTGCTGGTGGCGGCTCCCGAGGGCATCGAGCATATCCAGAAGCTCTATCCCGACGTGGACATCTACGCCGGCGCCGTGGACAAGTGCCTCAACGAGAACGGCTACATCGTCCCCGGTCTGGGCGATGCCGGCGACCGCATTTTCGGCACCAAGTAACACCTCGTATGCAGGACGCCCCCGGTTTCGGGGGCGTTTTTGCCTGTACGACGCCGCAGGTATCCCGGTTACTGGTAAATTCCGGCGTTTTGACTGTTTGACGGTGGCTGCACAATGTGGTATACTGTCTACGATTTTTGATTTCATCCGTAAAGGAGCTGTATCATGCGCGTTATCGATCTGGAAAACATCAAGGACTCTATGAATAACGAGACTCAATTTGTCCTGCGCTGTGAGGAGGTCTTCCACGACAAGATCTCCGCTGCCGCAGCCGCGATCCTCTCCAGCAACCGTCCCATTGTGGCGCTGACCGGCCCCTCCGGCAGCGGCAAGACCACCTCCGCCATGCGGCTGAAGGACTATCTGGAAAATCTGGGCGTGACGGTGTGCCTGCTGAGCATGGACAACTTCTTCCTGCCGCTGGATCAGCGTCCGCCGGAGGCCACGGACTGGGAATCCCCCTACTGCGTGAACGTGGATCTGCTGGTGTCCTGCATCAGCCGCCTGCTGGACGGCAAGGCGGTTGACATCCCCTGGTACGACTTTAAGGCCGGCTGCACCGGCGGCTACAAGAAAATGCAGGGCGAAAAGGGCTGCATCGTCATTGCCGAGGGCATCCATATGCTCAACCCCCTGATCTTCGATAAGATCCGCGGCGCCGCCACCGGCGTCTATGTCGCCCCCCGCACCCGCATCCTCACCAACAACGACCGGGTGGTGCGCCCCGAGCAGCTGCGCGTGGCGCGGCGGCTCATCCGGGACTACAACACCCGCGGCCACTCCCTGCGGGAGACGGTGGAGCGCGCCGAAAGCGTGAACCGCGGCGAGGTCAACTATATCAAGCCCTACAAGAGCAACGCCGCCATCCATATCGACTCTTTCCACGACTATGAGCCGTGCATCCTGACCAAGTGTCTGGGCGAGATCCCCAACATCCGGGAGGATCTGACGGCGGAGTATCTGCAGGCGCACGATCTCACCGATCTGATCGACGTGGTGAACACCGTGCCGCCGCTGCACACCCCCTTCGTGCCCCGCAATTCCATCGTCCGCGAATTCGTGGGTGGCAGCTGCTATGAATATTGATTTTTCCGTCTAACATACCATAAAGGAGGTCGTATCTATGAACCGTATCATCACCATCAGCCGTGAATTTGGCTCCGGCGGCCGTGAGCTGGGCAAGCGTCTGGCCGAGGCGCTGCACATCCCCTGCTATGACCATGAGATCATCGAGATGATCGCCAAGGAGAATGGCTTTAATGAGGATTATGTGGCACATATGTCCGAAAAGAGCATCGAGGCCGCCTACCCCCTGACCATCGGTCACCGGTTCGGCGTACCTCCCTTCCAGATCATGGACCAGCCCATCCGCGTGGCGGTGGCCCAGCGCCAGATCCTGGAGAACTTCGCCAAGAGCGGCGACTGCGTCATCGTGGGACGGGGCGCGGATGTGATCCTGAAGGCCTATAAGCCGCTGAATATCTTCGTGTACGCCGACAAGGAGTCCAAGATCGAGCGGTGCCAGCGCCGTGCGCCCGCCGGTGAGGACATGACCGCCTCCGAGATCGAGAAGCGCATGAAGCAGATCGACCGCAACCGCTCCCAGCACCACCAGATGTACAGCGACAGCAAGTGGGGTGCCAAGGAGTCCTACGACCTGTGCATCAACACCTCCCGCCGCTACGTCAAGGATCTTGTTCCCGCCATTGCCAAGTTCTGTGAGGATTGGTTCAACTCCCCCGAATAAGCACACGTGAAAGCGCCCGGAGCCGTTGGCTCCGGGCGCTTTTTCATAGTATCGCGCTGTGCGGGAACACTACCGCAAAGGAGTGATGGTATGATCCCCTGCACCGACAGCTGCCAGTGGCAGCGGGACGGTCTGTGTACGCTGGATACCTGCGCCGCGGCGGGGCAGCCCAGCGCCGGACACCCCTGCGTCCACTATGTGCCTATTTCCCCTGCGCCAGCAGACGCAGCGCCTCCGAGATGTTCCGCACCGGCAGCAGCTCCAGTGTGGAGCGAGCGCGGAGATCCACCGCGTGATGTGCCGGAATGATACACTGTGTAAAGCCGAGACGCTTTACCTCTGAGAGACGCTGCTCCATGTGGCTGACGCTGCGGATCTCCCCGGAGAGTCCCACCTCGCCTACGGCGGCCATGCCGTTTGGCACAGGCTTGTCCAGATAGCTGGAGGCGATGGCCACCACAGCCGCCAGATCGGCGGCAGGCTCGTCCAGCGTCAGCCCGCCGATGATATTCAGATAGGCGTCACACTGGCTGACCTTCAGCCCGCCCCGCTTCTCCAGCACCGCCAGCAGCATGGCGGCGCGGTTGTAGTCAAAGCCGTTGCTGCTGCGGAGGGGTCGTGCTCCGGCGCAGGGCGCGATCAGCGCCTGTATTTCCGCCAGCACGGGGCGTGCGCCCTCCATCACGCAGGTGACGCAGGTGCCGGAGGCGTCCTGCGGGCGGCCGGACAACAGCATCTCTGAGGGGTTCTCCACCTCCCGGAGACCGCTGTCCAGCATCTCAAAAACGCCGATCTCGTTGGTAGCGCCGAAGCGGTTCTTGGCGGCACGGAGGATACGGTACGTCATGCGGCTGTCGCCCTCGAAGTACAGCACGCAGTCCACCATATGCTCCAGCACCTTGGGGCCGGCGATGCTGCCCTCCTTGTTGACGTGGCCGATGACGAACACCGTGACCCCCTGCCCCTTGGCCAGCTGCATCAGCGCCATGGTGCAGTCCTTCACCTGCCCCACGCCGCCGGCAGGCGCGTCCAACTCCTCGTTGTACAGGGTCTGGATGGAGTCCACGATCAGCACGTCCGGCGTCTCCCGGCGGACACATTCCAGCACGTCGCCCAGCCGCGTCTCCGACAGGACGAACAGGTTTTCGCTGTCCACGGACAGGCGTTTGGCCCGCAGCTTCAGCTGCCGGGCGGACTCCTCGCCGGAGACATACAGCACCTTGCAGGTGCTGCCCAGCTGCTGGCAGATCTGGAGCATCAGCGTGGACTTGCCGATACCGGGCGCGCCGCCCACCAGCACCAGCGAGCCCTTCACGGCGCCGCCGCCCAGCACGCGATCCAGCTCCCCCATGCCGGTGGGAAAGCGTATCTCCTCATCCTCCTGCAACGCTGTAATGGCAGACGCCTTTACAGCATCGTTCATGCGCGGCGTTTTACCGCCCTTGGCAGGGCGCTCCGCCGGCTGCTCCACCATGGAGTTCCACGCGCCGCAGACGGCGCAGCGTCCCGACCACTTGGGGCTTTCGCTGCCGCACTCCGTGCAGAAAAAAACAGTTTTTGCTTTCATGCTATTCCCTCGCTCGTACAATATTGGCAGTAGGCCACCGCGATGACGGCGGCGAGCTTCACTTGGTAGGACGGCTGCTGCAAAAGCGCCGTCTCCTCCGGGTTGGACAGGAACCCGCACTCCACCAGAATGGCCGGGCAGGTGGTGTGGGACATGAGGTACACCCCGTCGCCAATGGGCTTGGCGGCCTTGTCCCGTCCTTCGTTCACCCCGCTGTTCAGCGCCTGCTGCACCGTCTGCGCCAGCCGTTGGGACGGCTCCACCGCGTTATAGAACACCTGCGCTCCCCGGACACCGGGGTGTCCGGGCAGACAGTTCTGGTGGATGCTGATGAGCAGGCCGTTGGGTGTCCCGTTGGCCAGTGCCGTGCGGTTTTTCAGGTCGGATACCTTCTTCTCCCGCAGGGTAACGGCGGAGTCGTCGTAAATGGCGGCGTCGCCGGTGCGGGTCATCACCGCCGGATGCCCCAGAAACCGAAGGATCTCATAGAGCCGCCGGGTGATCTGGAGGTTGATGCCGCTCTCCGCCACGCCGCTGCGGGACACGGCGCCGCCGTCCTCCCCGCCGTGTCCCGCGTCCAGCACCAGCATGGTCTGAGGTCTCGGCGGTGCGGCAGACGCGGCGGCAGGCACCTGCGGCGATGGGCAGGGCGCTGCCGCCGCCAGCAGAATGAGGGCGGCTGCCAGCGCACCGGCGTATATCGCTTTTTTCGGAATGAACAGCACCATGGGTCTCCCCTCCTCGGGAAAGCCTATGGCGGTGGGCGGTGTTTTATGTATCATAGCACAGCGGGCGAAAAAAAGAAATGTTTTTCCTTAGACACCAGCCGCTTACGGATGCAGGAATCGCATTTTTCTTGCAACAGACTCCGCCTTATGGTATACTTGTTTTGCTCTCCTGTGTGGCTGAAACGCCCAGAGGGGCGTCGGGACTGACCACTTGTTGCCAGCTATATTCCGTGCCCTGCACAGGAGAGTTTTTCTGCGCCCTGTATTTGGGTCTTGCTTTCTGCGCCGCGGCCTACGTTGATACACATATACAAGCCTACAAGCCCCCTCCGGCGACGCCGGAGGGGGCTTGTGTTGTTCCGTCAACTGTCGAAGGACGGGTTGATAAAATAGATATTCTTCTCGCTCATGCGGTCCTTCGCAAGCCGCAGTCCCTCGCCGAAGCGCTGGAAATGCACGATCTCCCGGGCGCGCAGGAATTTGATGACATCGTTGACATCCGGGTCGTCACTGAGCCGCAGGATGTTGTCATAGGTGACGCGGGCCTTCTGCTCCGCCGCCAGGTCCTCGGTCAGATCGGCGATCAGGTCGCCCTTGACCGCCATGGACGCCGCATTCCACGGGAAGCCGGCGGCTGCGGCGGGATAGATACCGGCGGTGTGATCCACAAAGTAGGCGTCGAAGCCGGCGGTCTTGATGTCCTTCTCCGACAGATTGCAGGTCAGCTGGTGGACGATGGTGCCGATCATCTCCAGATGCCCCAGCTCCTCCGTGCCGATGTCTGTGAGCAAGCCCTTCAGCTCCGGGTAGGGCATGGAGTAGCGCTGGCTCAGGTAACGCAGGGATGCACCCAGCTCCCCGTCCGGCCCCCCGTACTGGGAAATGATCAGCGCCGCCAGTCTGGGGTTGGCGTTTTTGATCTTCACCGGGTATTGCAGCTTCTTTTCATACACAAACATCAGTCGTTCCCTCCTTTGTCCCAAGGCCACGGGTCATCCAGCCAGCGGAAGCCGCCCTCGGTGATAGCCGTCTTGCACAGCGGGCCGTTGGCCTCCTCGTACCGCGCACGCCCCTCCCGGCCCAGCCGGATGTAGCCCCAGTACAGCTCCTGCGCCTGCTTGTCGTTGGGATGGGTGGTCAGGTACAGCCCCAGCTCGTCAATGGCGAAGTCCAGCGCCATCAGCTCCAGCAGCGCCTCGTTTACCTTGGGAAACCGGGAGCGCAGCTCCTTGCGGAACGGCAGATCCAGACCGGGGAACAGCGTGCCTTGCAGCAGCGCCTCCTTGTCCTCGTAGCGCGGGGCATCCTCGCGCTGCATGGCGATATAGGGAAACACCATGTTGCCGCAGCCCTTCGGCAGGCGTCCGTCCATCTCGCGGCAGACCGCGTCGCTGCGGGCCGTCATCTCCCGCGCCGCGCCGTCCTGTGCTGCCGCCGCAGCAGCGGCAGTTCTCTCCATATACAAGAGAAATTCCTCCTTTGAAACGGTGATATCGGTGAGCCGGAAACGGCTCACCTCATTCTATGTACCGGCGGCGCGGCGGGCGCCTGACGGGAGGGCGGAAAAATTTCCGGAAACTTTTGCGAAAACAGGAGATTTACGCCGCAGAGTGTGGTACAATGGTGCGGACATCACAGACAGCCCTTTCCTCCCCCAAGGAGGAGGGCTGTCAAATACAGGCAAGGAGAAACTGCCATGAAGGTCGTGCTGCAACATCTGACCAAGAGATTCCCCAACCGCAACAAAAAAGCGGGCGGCGACATCGTCGCCGTCCATGACTTCACCTTTGAGATCCCCGACGGGAAGCTCATCGGTCTGCTGGGCCCCTCCGGCTGCGGCAAGAGCACGGCGCTGAACCTCATCAGCGGCCTGCTGGAGCCGTCGGAGGGACAGATCTTCTTCGGCGAGGACGATGTGACCCATCTGCCGCCGGAGAATCGCGGCGTGGGGCTGGTGTTCCAGAACTACGCGCTGTACCCCCACCTGACGGTGCGGCAGAACATCATGTTCCCGCTGGAGAACCTGCGGGGCGCGGAGAAGCTGACCAAGGCGGAGATGGCGGAGCGGACGCTGGAGGCGGCAAAGCTGGTGCAGCTGGAGGGTCTGATGGACCGCAAGCCCAGCGAGCTGTCCGGCGGTCAGCAGCAGCGTGTGGCCATCGCCCGCGCACTGGTAAAACGCCCCCGGGTACTGCTGCTGGACGAGCCGCTGTCCAATCTGGATGCACGGCTGCGCCTTCAGACACGGGAGGAGATCCGCCGCATCCAGCGGCAGACCAACGTGACCACCGTGTTCGTCACCCACGACCAGGAGGAGGCCATGAGCATCTCCGACGAGATCGTGGTGATGAAGGACGGCGTGGTGCAGCAGATCGGCAAGCCGCAGGAGGTCTACGACAACCCGGTGAACCTGTTCGTCGCCAAATTTCTGGGTACGCCGCCCATCCACGTCTTTGACGGGCGCATCGAGGGCGGCAGGCTGTACATAGGCGGCGCGGCAGTACTGGATGTGGACGGTGCGGCCGATCAGCCGGTATATGCCGCCATCCGGCCGGAGGGCTTTATCCTCGCGGAGGACGGTCCCCTGTGCTGCAAGCTGGACCGCGTGGAGGTCATGGGACGGGATATCAGTGTGGTATGCACCCACCCGGACTGTGAAAACGCGGCCATCCGCGCCATCATCAACGCCGACAGCCGCGTAGATACCACCCGGGAAACGGTGTGCTTTGCCCTAAAGCCCCACAAGGTGTTCCTATTCCATCGGGAGGAGCAGACGCGGCTGGACTGCATCCTGAGGTGACGCCATGGACAAACGAAATGCCAAGGGCTGGCTGTACCTGCTGCCCGCCATCGCCTTTCTGGGCGTGTTCATGGTCTACCCGCTGGTGGACGTGTTCGTGTACTCCTTTGAGGAGGGGTACAACTCCGCGTCCCAGACGTTTTCCGGCGTGGGTCTGTTTAACTACCGCTACGTCCTGCGTGACCCCTACTTTTTGCAGGCGCTGAAAAACACCTTCATCCTCGTTATCATCACCGTACCGGTATCCACCGGCCTTGCCCTGCTGATCTCGCTGGGGCTCAGCTCCATCGAAAAGCTGCGGGGTCTGTTCCAGACGGTGTATTTCCTGCCCTACGTCACCAACACGCTGGCGGTAGGTCTGGTGTTTATGATCCTGTTCAAAAAGACCGCCTATACCGACGGTCTGGTAAACGTGATGCTCCACTGGTTCGGCAGTCCCGGCGTGGACTTTATCGACGGGCCGTACTGGGCAAAGATGTTTGTGCTGTGCTTCTACACCGTGTGGGTGGTGCTGCCCTTCAAGATCCTGATCCTCACCAGCGCGCTGGCGTCGGTGAAGCAGGACTACTACAACGCCGCCCGCATCGACGGCACCTCCCGCCGGCGCATCTTCACCCGTATCACCCTGCCCATGATCTCCCCCATGATCTTCTATCTGGTGGTCACCGGCTTCATCGGTGCGTTCAAGGCGTACAGCGACGCGGTGGCCCTGTTCGGCACCGACCTGAACGCCGCCCGGATGAACACCATGGTGGGCTACATCTACGATATGCTGTACGGCGACTCCGGCGGCTACCCGTCCTTTGCGTCGGCGGCGGCCATTATCCTGTTTGCCATCGTGCTGACCATCACCTGCATCAACCTGCTGGTGAGCCGGAAGCACGTCCACTATTGAGAGGAGGCGACACTGTGGACTCTCATACCGATTATAAGAAGATCGAGCTGGCCGCACGCCGCCGGCGAGCGGTGCGCCGCGCCGTCACCTATGTGCTGTTGGCGCTGTGGGCAGTGATCGTCCTGTTCCCCTTCTACTGGATGGTGCTGACCTCCGTGAAGAGCTACAGCGCGTACAGCGCCGAGCGTATCCCCGCGTTCTTCACCCTGTCCCCCACGCTGCAAAACTACCACGACGCCTTCACCGCCGTGCCGTTGGCTCGCTACTTCCTGAACACACTGGTGTTCACCGTGGCCACCACCGCCATCATGTTGGTGGTCATCACGCTGGCGGCCTTCGCCTTCGCGCGGCTGAATTTTCGTGGCAAGCATCTGGCCTTTACACTCTTTCTGGCGCTGATGATGATTCCCAATGAGCTGGTCATCATCACCAACTTCGTGACCATCACGGACGCCGGCCTGCGCAACACGTTCTGGGGCCTGATCCTGCCGTCGGTAACGTCGGTGTTCTACATCTATTTGTTAAAGGAGAACTTCGCCCAGATCCCCGACGAGCTGTACTACGCCGCCAAGGTGGACGGCACCTCCGACTTCAAGTACCTGTGGAAGGTGATGCTGCCCATCTGCCGCCCCACGGTGGTGACCATCGTCATCCTGAAGGTCATCGAGTGCTGGAACTCCTATGTATGGCCCCGCCTCATCACCGACGATGAGAACTACTTCCTGGTGTCCAACGGCATTCAGGCCATCCGGGAAAACGGCTTCGGGCGGGAGAATATCCCCGCCATGATGGCGGCGGTGGTGGTCATCTCCGTGCCGCTGATCGTGCTGTTCCTCCTGTTCCGCAACAAGGTCATGGAGGGCGTTTCGAGAGGAGGCACCAAGGGATGACGAAAAAAGTGCGGCTCCCCGCGCTGCTGCTGGCGCTGCTCTCTCTGCTGACGCTGTGCGGCTGCCACGGCTCCCGCGGGCAGAACGCCTTCTCCGTGCCGGACAGCTTTGACGAGTCCCGGCAGTATGAGATCACGTTCTGGGCCAAGAACGACACCAACAAGACGCAGGTGGATATCTACAACAAGGCCATCAACGATTTTCAGGCGCTGTATCCCAACATCTCCGTGCGGCTGCGGCTGTACACCGACTACGGTAAGATCTACAACGACGTGATCACCAATATCGCCACCAACACCACGCCCAACGTGTGCATCACCTACCCCGACCACATCGCCACCTACCTCACCGGCGCCAATGTGGTGGCGCCGCTGGACGCCCTGTTTGCCGACGAGCAGTACGGGCTGGGCGGCAGCGCCCTCCGGTACGACGGGCCGACGCAGGCGGAGATGATCCCCCAGTTTCTGGCGGAGTGCAGCTTTTCCGGCAGTCACTACGCCGTGCCGTTCATGCGCTCCACCGAGGCGTGCTATGTGAATAAGACCTATGTGGAGGCGCTGGGCTATGAGCTGCCGGAGACGCTGACGTGGGACTTTGTGTGGGAGGTGTCCGATGCGGCGGCCGCCGCCAAAAACCCCGACGGCACCTTCGCCGTCAACGGGCAGGAGGTGCTGCTGCCCTTCATCTACAAGTCCACGGACAACATGATGATCCAGATGCTGCGGCAGAAGGGCGCCGGCTACTCCACCGACAGCGGTGAGGTGCAGATCTTCAACGACACCACCGAGGAGCTGCTGTACGGCATCGCCGCCCACACCGCCGGCGGCGCGTTCTCCACTTTCAAGATCTCCGGCTACCCCGCCAACTTTCTGAACGCGGGACAGTGCCTGTTCGCGGTGGACTCCACCGCAGGCGCCACATGGATGGGCTCCCACGCACCTCTGAGCGATATCAGCGCCGACAAGTATGTGGATTTCGAGACGGCGGTGATGACCGTACCGCAGTTCGATCCCGCACACCCGCAGATGATCTCACAGGGGCCGTCATTGTGCGTGTTCAACAAGGACGATCCCCAGGAGGTGCTGGCCGCGTGGCTGTTCGCCCAGTACCTGCTGACCAACGAGGTGCAGATCGCCTACTCCCAGACGGAGGGCTACGTCCCCGTCACGGCAAAGGCCCAGCAGTCTGCCGCCTATCAGGACTATCTGGCGCAGGAGGGCGCGGACGACAAGCTCCACTACGATGTGAAGATCAAGGCCTCCAAGCTGCTGCTGGACAACGTGGACAACACCTTCACCACACCGGTGTACAACGGCTCCGCCTCCCTGCGGAACGCGGCGGGACAGCTTATCGAGGATGTGACCAAGTCCGTCCGGCGCAAGGAGCCGGTGGACGCGGCGTATATGGCGAAGCTGTACGACAGCGTCACATCTCTGTACCGGCTGGATCAGCGGGGCACCTTGGCCGCCGACGGCAGTCAGGCGCTTGGCCCCCTGCCCGCTCCCGCCAAGGCGCTGCTCTTTACGCTGGGCGGCGTGTGGGTACTGATGGCCGTTTACGGCGGTGTACAGCTGGTCAAAAAGAAAAACCGTCAAAACAGCCATTGATTTATTTGCAGAATGCGGTATAATAGGACGGGTGTGCATTGAGCGCACCCGTCCTATTACCCATTTTATGGTACAAACAAGAGGAGAAGCAACATGAAAAAGTTTTTGACCCTTCTGCTGGCGCTGGTGATGGCTCTGTCCATCGTTGGCTGCGGCAAGACCGAGGACCAGACCGATGACAAGGATACCCCCGATGAGGGCGGCGACGCCGCCGTTACTGTCATGACCCACGCGGAGTTCGACGCGGCCGCTGTGGATTCCCCCGTCACCGTGGAGACCTACATCCAGGCCCGTCAGGGCTGGTGGGAGAAGGACGGCGTCGGCGTGGCCACGTTCTACACCCAGGCCGATGACGGCGCGTACTTCCTGTACAATATGCCCTGCAGCAAGGAGGATTACGACTCCATGCTGGTAGAGGGCGCCAAGATCCGCGTCAGCGGCTATAAGGCCGAGTGGTCCGGCGAGGTGGAGATCATCGACGCCACTTGGGAAGTGCTGGATGGCGACACCAAGACCTACGAGGCGCTGGACGTGACCTCCCTGCTGGGCAGCGACGAGCTGATCCAGCACCAGAACGAGAAGGTGTCCTTCAAGGGCATGACTGTGGCCGCCTCCAATGACGCGGGCGCTCCGTTCCTGTACAACTGGGACGGCTCCGGCAGCGAGGGCGACGATCTGTACTTCAATGTCTCCCTGAACGACACCATCTACACCTTCGTGGTGGAGAGCTACCTGTGCGGCCCCGGCTCCGACGTGTATGAGGCTGTCAAGGGTCTGAACGTGGGCGATGTCGTCGACATGGAGGGCTTCCTGTACTGGTACAACGGTGCTAACCCCCACATCACCTCCGTGGTCAAGGCTGCTGCCTGAAGCATCTGAACGACAAAAGCGAGACGGCTTTGCGCCGTCTCGCTTTTCGTTTCCTTACGTCTTTCTTACATCTTTCTTACGTCACTTCCGCGTCCGCTTCTCCTTCTCGCGGCGCAGCTTCTCATCCACCTTTTTCATGATGCGCAGGCACAGCGCCGAGCTGGCACTCAGCAGCGCCAGCGCCACGGCGAATTCTCTTTTCTTTCTGTTCATGAGGGAGCGCCTCCTTTTCGCTTGCCGGACAGCCGACTGTTTTTTTCTTTTCTGCGCGGGCCAGTACCCCGCCCGCAGCGTCAGTATACCACGCCGCCGGAAAAAAGGCAATTCCTACCACTGGTAGGCCGTACCCTGCGCCGCCCTACTATGTGGTGTTTTGCAGCGGTTCACCGACCGGTTCACTGAAATGCGTTGTGGAATTGACGAGGCAAACACGGTGTTTTTTGGTGGGAATGCCGAAAATGAAATTGCCCCCTTTTTTCTCCCCTCCCCTTTATTTACTTTGTGTCCGTTTTGTGCTTTAATTGGTACTGTACGAAGTGGAACAAAAAGTGCATTCACGGAATCTATAAAATTTGAGGAGGAAAACATTCATGGTACAATTTGCAAGCAGAATGGACCTGCTGAAGGGCTCCGAGATCCGCGAGCTGCTGAAGCTGACCGCACAGCCCGATATCATCTCCTTCGCCGGTGGTATGCCCGCGCCCGAGCTGTTCCCTGTCGAGCAGATGATGGAGGCCTCCATGGCCGTCCTGAAGGAAAATGGCCGCGTGGCGCTGCAGTACTCTTCCACCGAGGGTTATCCCCGTCTGCGCGAGCAGATCGCTGAGCGTATGCTGGCAAAGAACAATATCCACACCGACAAGGATCACATCCTGGTAACCTCCGGTTCTCAGCAGGGTCTGGATTTCTCCGCCCGCGTGTTCCTGAACCCCGGTGATGTGGTGCTGCTGGAAAGCCCCTCCTATCTGGGTGCCGTCAACGCCTTCAAGGCCTGCGAGCCCAAGTTCATTGAAGTCCCCACCGACGACGGCGGCATGATCATGTCCGAGCTGGAGAAGATCCTGGCCACCACCGAGCGGGTGAAGATGATCTACGTCATCCCCGACTTCCAGAACCCCACCGGCCGTACCTGGGATCTGGAGCGCCGTCACCAGTTCATGGACATCATCAACAAGTACGAGATCCCCGTGATCGAGGATAACCCCTACGGCGAGCTGCGCTTCGAGGGCGAGTATATGCCCGCTCTGAAGAGCCTGGACACCAAGGGCCTGGTCATCTATCTGGGTACCTTCTCCAAGATCCTGGCGCCCGGCTATCGTCTGGGCTGGGTCTGCGCCGATGATGAGATCCTGGCCAAGTACAACTTCATGGAGCAGGCAGCCTCCCTGCAGGCTTCCACCGTCGGCCAGATGGAGACCTCCAAGTGGATCGATATGTTCGATCTGGACGCCCACGTCAACACCATCCGCGAGTGCTACAAGAAGCGCCGCGCCGTGATGCTGGAGACGCTGGCCAAGGAGCTGCCCGAGCCCTGCACCTTCACCCGTCCCGAGGGCGGTCTGTTCGCATGGGTCGTGCTGCCCGAGTACATGAACGCCAAGGATCTGCAGATGAAGTGCCTTGAGAAGAAGGTCGCCTTCGTTCCCGGCGGCTCCTTCTTCCCTAACGGCGGCCACGACAACACCCTGCGTCTGAACTACTCCTGCATGCCGGAGGAGAAGATCGTTCAGGGTATCACCGCCCTGTGCCAGACCATCCGCGAGAACCTGAAGTAAACAAGGAGACACAGCATCCATGAAAGACGTCAAAGTGCTCATCGGCAACTACGGCAGCGGCAAGAGCGAGCTGGCTCTGAACTTCGCCATGCAGGCAGCGGCCCGCGGCGACAGAACGGAGCTGCTGGATCTGGATATGGTGAATACCTACTTCCGACTGACCGAGCGGGGCAAGATGGTGGAACAGAAGGAGATCCGGCTGGTCTCCCCCAACTTCGCCTGCTCCGGTATTGAGACGCTCTCCCTTCCCGCCGAGGTGTCGTCCGCCTTTGTACTGGATTGGGACACGGTCATTTTCGATGTGGGCGGCGATGATGTAGGCGCCACGGCGCTGGGCCGCTACCATCGGGACTTTATGGCACTGGAGCCCGGTGCTCTGGAAGTGCTGAACGTTGTAAATATTCGTCGCCCTCTTGCCAGCACGGTGGAGAAGATCCACCGGCTGCAGGAGGGGATGCAGACCCATGCCAGATTGCAGATCACCGGTATGATCAACAATACCAACCTGTCCACCATGACCAGTGCGGACGATCTGTGGGACGGCTATGAGCTGCTGCGGCAGGTGGTGGATCTCACCGGTATCCCCGTGGCATACACCACCGGTAAGAAGGATATCCTCGATGCATTTCTGGCCCGTGACCCGGACCCGAAGTATGTGGGAAAGCCCGTGGCCATCGACGTGTATATGCACCGCGACTGGGATTCCTACATCGAGTATGGACTGAACACCAAGAATCCGCACAAGGATATGTATTAAACCCCGCATACCTCCCCTTTTCGGGGGTAGTAGATAGAAACAGCAAGAGGAATTTGAGGAAAAGAGGTGTAGAGAGTGGTAAGAGTTACCATCGACGAAAACCTGTGCAAGGGCTGCGGCCTGTGCGCAAGAGCTTGTCCCAAGCACATCATTGAGCTGTCCAAGACTCGCATCAACGCTAAGGGCTATCATCCGGCGGAGGTCATCAACATGGAAGCCTGCATCGGCTGTACTTCCTGTGCGCGTACCTGCCCTGATGTGGTAATCCGTATTGAAAAAGACTAAGGAGGAAAAAACATGGCTTTGACTCTTATGAAGGGTAGCGAAGCTATTGCGGAAGCCGCCATTCGTGCCGGCGCACGCTATTTCTTCGGTTACCCCATCACTCCGCAGACGGAGATCCCCGAATACATGTCCGCACGTATGCCCGAGGTCGGCGGCTGCTTCCTGCAGGCCGAGTCCGAGGTCGCGGCTATCAACATGGTCTACGGTGCCGGCGGCACCGGCGCCCGTGTCATCACCTCTTCTTCCAGCCCCGGCGTGTCCCTGAAGCAGGAAGGTATTTCCTACTGCGCGGGCGCCATGGTTCCCTGCGTCATCGTCAACGTGATGCGCGGCGGCCCCGGTCTGGGCAACATTCAGGCCTCTCAGGGCGACTATTTCCAGGGCGTCAAGGGCGGCGGCAACGGTGACTATCACCTGCTGACCTTCGCTCCCTCCTCCGTGCAGGAGTTCATTGACCTGATGATGGGCGCTTACGACAAGGCCGAGAAGTATCGTATTCCCGTCCTGTTCCTGGCCGATGGTATCATCGCCCAAATGATGGAGCCCGTGGAGCTGCCCGAGATGGTGGACTACAAGGTCGATCCCGAGAAGAAGCCCTGGGCCTGCACCGGCTGGAAGCCCGGCGACGATCCTGCAAAGCGCGGCATCATCAACTCCATCTATATCGACACCGAGAGCCTGGCTGTCCACAACGACGAGCTGCAGGCTATGTACAAGAATGTCGTCGACAACGAGCAGATGTGGGAGGCCTACAACTGCGAGAACGCCGACTACATCATCACCGCCTTCGGCACCGTGGCTCGTATCGCCAAGAGCGCTATCGCCGAGCTGAAGGAAAAGGGCATCAACGTCGGTCTGGTTCGTCCCATCACCGTGTGGCCCTTCCCCTATGACGCTGTGCGCGAGGCTTGCTGCCAGCCCAGCGTGAAGGCCGTTCTGGACGTGGAGCTGAACGAAGGCCAGATGCTGGAGGACGTGAAGCTGGCCATCAACGGCGCCAAGCACGTGGACTTCTTCGGTCACTGCGGCAGCCAGATGCCCTCCACCACCGAGATCGTTGAGAAGATCCTGAGCATGAAGGAGGGTAAATAAGATGGCTGTACTGTTTGAAAAGACAAAGCTGCTGACTGACAAGCAGTTCCATTACTGCCCCGGCTGCAACCACGGTATCATTCACCGTCTGGTGGCCGAGGTCATCGATGAGATGAACCTGGATGGCAAGGTCATCGGCGTGGCTCCCGTGGGCTGCTCCGTGTTTGCCTATGACTACTTCAACTGCGATATGTACGAGGCTGCTCACGGCCGCGCTCCCGCAGTTGCCACCGGTATCAAGCGCGCCGTCGGCAAGGACACGCTGGTGTTCACCTATCAGGGCGACGGCGACCTGGCCTCCATCGGTACCGCTGAGATCGTTCACGCCGCACACCGCGGTGAGAAGATCACCACCATCTTCGTCAACAATGCCATTTACGGCATGACCGGCGGCCAGATGGCTCCCACCACCCTGATCGGCCAGAAGGCTACTACCTGCCCCGCCGGCCGCAGTGAGGAATGGAGCGGTCTGCCCATCAAGATGAGCGAGATGCTGGCCGCTGTGCCCAGCTCCTACTACATCGAGCGCGTGGCCGTCAACAACACCGCCAACATCGCCAAGGCCAAGAAGGCCATCGCCAAGGCATTCCGCCTGCAGATGGAGGGTAAGGGCTTCTGCATGATCGAAGTGCTGTCCACCTGCCCCACCAACTGGGGTCTGTCTCCTGTGGAGGCTCTGGACTGGCTGGAGAAGAACATGATCCCCTATTACCCGCTGGGCGTGTACAAAGACAAGGAGGCCGAGTAATATGGAAAAAACCTTCATTTTTGCCGGTTTCGGCGGTCAGGGTATGCTCCTGATCGGTAAGTTCGTGGCCATGGCCTGCATGCTGGATGGCAAGCACGTTTCCTGGCTGCCTTCCTACGGCCCCGAGATGCGCGGTGGTACCGCCAACTGCTCCGTCATCGTTTCCGATGATCCCGTCGCCTCCCCCCTGGTGGACAAGGCCGATGTGATCGTCGCGATGAACCGTCCTTCTCTGGACAAGTTTGAGGGTCATGTGAAGCCCGGCGGCGTGCTGGTCATCAACAGCAGCATCATCGACCGCAAGGCCGTCCGTGACGACATCACCGTGGTGTACTGCGACGCCAACGGCATTGCCGAGTCCATCGGCAACCCCAAGGGCGCCAACGTGGCCATCCTCGGCTCCACTCTGGCTAAGGCTCCCGTCACCTCCGTGGAGAGCATGATGGAAGCCATCCGCATTGAGCTGGGCGAGAAGAAGGCCCGCTTCCTGGAGGGCAACAAGAAGGCTCTGCTGGCCGGCATGGAAGCCGCCAAGTAAGGCCTCTCCCCTACATTGGAACAGAGAAGTCCGACCCGTATGGGTCGGACTTCTTTTCGTTGGTGACGTTTCAGGGAGGTCCTTTGCGCCGCGCATACCGCGCTGCTTGGGGGCGGATTCCCATGCCGACCTGCCACAACACCCCGCACCGGCCTGTCGCAATACCGTCCCCCTCTCCCTCATCGTTTATTTGTGCGAAAACACAAGGAAAACTTGTTTCATTCTCCGAAACTAATTGTTGACTTCCTACCAAATGTTTGGTATGATTGCACTGTTAGCAGGAGGTGACGCAAATGAGTTCTTTTTCTTACTTTGTGGGGCAGCGTATCAAAAAATATCGAAAGAGCAGAGGCTATACCATCGAGCAGTTCTCCGCTATGATCAACAAGAGCAAGGCCACGCTGTCCAAGTACGAGAACGGCGCCATCACCATCGACATCGAGACGCTCTACGACATTGCGCAGGCGCTGGAGATCGACCTCAAGTGCTTTATCGACTACCAGCCGCCGGTGTTCCATCAGGACACCTCCCTGCCCAAGAACAACTACTTCAATCAGTCGCTGGCCTATATGTACTACTACGACGGCCGCGTGCGGCAGATGGTGCGCTCCCTGCTGCGCTTCTCCCGCGCCGCGGATCGGGAGACCATTGAGGTCACACTGTATCTGGGTGTCGCCTCCTTCTCCGAGCCGGATCGCTGCCAGCATCTCTTTACCGGTGAGATGAAGGCCTACGACACCATCACCCACATGGTGATGACCAACCAGATCAACGAGGCGGAAAAAATGTATATCTGTATGCTCAACCCCATGTCCAACCGCACCCCGGCCATTGGACTGGTCTCCGGCATCGGCTCCACCCCCTTCTTCGCCCCCATCGCGCTGAAGGCGCTGATCTCCAAGGAGCCGCTGGACGAAACAGAGCGGTTGATGAACACCATCAAGCTGGACAAGGACGACTACCATCTGCTGCGGTACTACAACATGATGGTCATCAACCGTCCCGCCTCCCTGTTCCTGCAATAACTTGACAGCAAAAGGCTGTGAAGGCTATCGCCTTCACAGCCTTTTTTAACTCATGCGCAGGATCTCTCTGCGGAGCCGCAGGATGATGCGCTTTTCCAGCCGTGAGATGTAGGACTGGGAGATGCCCAACCGGTCTGCCACCTCCTTCTGGGTCAGTTCTCTGCCGCACCCCAGCCCAAACCGCATGGTGATGATATCCCGCTCGCGGGGGCTCAGCTTTGCCACCGCCTCCGCCAGCATCTGGCGGTCTGCATCCGCCTCGATGGGACGCATGACCACGTCGCTGTCCGTACCCAGCACATCGCTGAGCAGCAGCTCCTTGCCGTCCCAGTCGGTGTTCAGCGGCTCGTCGAAGCTGACCTCCACGCGGCTGCCGCTGTTCTTCCGCAGGTACATAAGGATCTCGTTTTCGATGCAGCGGGAGGCGTAGGTGGCCAGCTTGATATTCTTGTCGGTACGAAACGTGTTAATGGCCTTGATCAGCCCGATGGTGCCGATGGAGATCAGATCCTCGATGTTGATGCCGGTGTTCTCAAAGCGGCGGGCAATGTACACCACCAGCCGCAGATTCCGCTCGATGAGGGTCTGCCGCACCGACAGCTCGCCTCCGTCCAGCCGGGCCAGCAGCGCCGCCTCCTCGTCCCGGGGCAGCGGCGGCGGCAGGGTGTCGCTGCCGCCGATATACATGACCTTATCCGGCCTGCGGAGTCTGCGCAGAAACGTCCGTAGACGGTGCAGCAGTGCTGTCAGCACGTCCCTTCACCTCCTTCCCCTCCGGGTCGCCCCACAGGGCGTGATAGCCGCCGCCGTCACTGACGGGGTGATCTGACAGTGCCACCGGCGTCCGGGGATAGCGGCGACCATCGATCTCTATGTAGTCGCTGCGGGCGGCCAGCAGCAGCCCCGCCGGTGTGCCTACGCTGCGAAAGGGCAGCAGTGAAAAGAGGATGCCCGCCCCCTGCCGGTGGAGCCGCGCCATTTTTTCCTCCGGCGGCAACCCGGAGGCCAATACTGCCGCCACCGACGGCGGCCACAACTCCTCCGCCGCGCCGCGCTCCAGCACCAGTGCCGGACGGCCCGATACCGGATCCCGCAGGGTGTTTCCGGTGTCGTGCAGCGCCGTGACGGTCTGCTTCCGTCCGCAGACGGATATGGTGATCTTCAATAGCTCTCCTCCCCCATGACGTGCGCCCTGCCCCAGCAGCAGGCGCAGCAAAAAATAGAATACCAGTGCCGAGCCGATGAGCAGCCGCCAGCTTACCTCGCCCCGATAGAGCCGGTGCAGCAGCCCGGTGGGCGATCCGACCCACAGCCCCAGTGCCAGCACGAATCCCGCCAGCCCTCCGGACAACAGCAGAAAAAGCAGCGTCGGCCGCCGCCTTCCGCCATAGGCACACAGCGCCATGATGCTTCCGGCTGCGAGCTGGCACACCGCTTGGCGGAGGAATCCACAGCCCGGCAGGAATGTCACCGCCGCGTAGATGCCGCCTCCCGCGGCGCACAGCAGCAGCCGCAGACGGTGCAGCGTCCGACCCGACAGCTGTGCCGCCGACAGCAAAAGCAGGTAGTCCAGCAGCAGGTTCAGCAGGAATACCCGATCCAGATACACCACCATTGCTCTCACCTCGCCCGTCCATTATAGGACACGGCGGCAAAGAAAACCGTCAGAAAAAGAAAGCCTCCGGGAAAAGGACGAGCCTTTCCCCCGAGGTTGATGCGCAAAAGCTCTCCGGCTATGCCGGAGAGCTTTCGTTCACGCTTCAAAATCAAAAATCGCTTTTTGCGCCAGCAGTGGGCCGAATTCCTCCTTCCAGAGGTGATGCGGCGCAGAGGTGTCGTATAGCGGCAGTGCGTCCCGCTCCATGTCCAGCACGATCAGCACATCGTACCGGTTGTCCCGCGCCACGCAGTTGGGATAGACGCGGACACCGTGGATACCCGCCAGATCCGTAAGCGGGGCGAAGATCTCCCGAATACGAGGCAGCAGCGCCTCCCGGTGGGGATAGACCTCCGCCCGGTATTTGGCAAGAATACAGTGCTTCACGGCCGCCTCACAGTCCGATGTACGGCAGCACCAGCGATACCAGCATGACCACAGCCAGCAGCAGCGCGATGCCCATGGCCATGTAGCGTACCCATTTCGGTCTCATTTTAGTTCCTCCTTCGGTATGATGCGTTTGATCATCTTCTCCACCTTACGGCGGGGCTGCATGACCTCGTGGCCGCAGCCCAGACAGCGCAGCTTGATATCCATCCCCACCCGCAGCACCTGCCAGCGGCGGCTGCCGCAGGGATGGTCTTTTTTCAGTTCGAGAATGTCGTTCAGATGCAGCTCCATGCTCATGTCCCCTTGATGTCGTCCCAATAGCGCTTGGCAGCCTGCTCCGTCTTGTTGGGGCCGTACTCGTAATACGTCCTGTCACCCAGTGATTCCGGCAAGTATCTCTGCTTTACATAGTGGTTGGGGTAGGCGTGGGGATACTTGTAGGCCGCCGCCTTGGCAGCACCGGCACTGTCGGCATGGACGTTTTTCAGATGGCGGGGGATGTCCCCCACCGCGCCGCGCTGGATATCCTCCATGGCGGCGATAATGGCATTGTGGGCGCTGTTGGACTTGGGTGCGGTGGCCAGCAGCACAGCGGCCTCCGCCAGTGGGAGCCGCGCCTCCGGCAGGCCCAGCTGCAAGGCCGCGTCCACGCAGGCCTTTGTGACCACGATACCCTGCGGGTAGGCGAGGCCGATATCCTCCGCCGCAATGACCAGCAACCGTCGGCAGGGGGAGAGCAGGTCGCCCGCCACCAGCAGCCGTCCCAGATAGTACACCGCCGCATCCGGGTCGGAGCCGCGGATGGACTTTTGCAGCGCCGACAGCAGATCGTAGTGGTCATCGCCCTCCCTGTCGTAGCGCATGGCGCTGCACTGACTGAGTTGTAAAGCGTCGTCCCTTGTCACCCGCAGCTCGCCGTCAGCAGGCTTTGCCGAGCGGTACAGCAGCTCCACGGCGTTGACGGCCTTGCGCACGTCGCCGCCGCAGCCGCTGGCCACGGTGCGCGGCACATCATCCTCCCATGTGAAGGGCAGCGGACTGCGCGCCTTTTCGATGGACAGCGCCCGCTCCACGGCAGGGATGGTCTCCTCCACCGTCAGGGGCTTGAACTCGAACACGGTGCTGCGGGACAGCAGCGCGTTGTAGATGTAGAAATACGGATTCTCCGTGGTGGAGGCGATCATGGTGATCTTGCCGTTCTCCAGAAATTCCAGCAGGCTCTGCTGCTGCTTCTTGTTGAAATACTGGATCTCGTCCAGATACAGCAGCACGCCGTTGGGCGCCAGCATCGTACCCACATCGCCGATGACGTTCTTCACATCCTGCAAGGACGCAGTGGTGGCGTTCAGGTAGTACAGGGTCTTTTTCGCCTGCTTGGCGATGATATTGGCCACGGTGGTCTTGCCCGTACCGGAGGGCCCGTAGAAAATGAGGTTGGTGTCCGTGCCGTTCTCAATGAGGCGGCGCAGCAGCGCGCCCTCGCCCAACAGGTGCTTCTGTCCGGCCACCTCGTCCAGCGTCTGGGGTCGTATTTCGTCTGCCAGCGGACGCATGAGCCGCGCCTCCTCTCCTGCCGCACACGCGGCGCATATAAAGGCAGTATAACACGGATTGCCTTTTTCTGCAACCGCTGTTATAATGAGGGAGAGGTGATGCCCATGAAAACAAAGCAGGAGGTCGCCGCCATCATCGCGGCGCTGAAGGAGCTGTACCCCGACGCGGCCTGCTCCTTGGACTACGGCAAGGACTATGAGCTGCTGTTCTCCGTGCGGCTGGCTGCCCAGTGTACCGACGCCCGGGTGAATCTGGTGACGCCGGCGCTGTTTGCGCGCTACCCCACGCTGGAGGCGTTTGCCGCCGCCGATGTGGATGAGGTAGGGCGCTACGTGCAGTCCTGCGGCTTCTGGCGCGCCAAGGCCCGGGACATTGTGGCCTCCGCCCAGCAGCTGCTGGAGCGGTTCGGCGGCAAGGTCCCCGACAACATGGAGGCACTTCTGACGCTGCCCGGCGTAGGGCGTAAGACCGCCAACCTGATCTTAGGCGACATCTACGGACAGGAGGGCTACGTCTGCGACACCCACTGTATCCGTATCACCGGACGGCTGGGCATCACCGATGGCAGTAAGGATCCCCTCAAGGTGGAAAAACAGCTGCGCTGTGCTATCCCGCCGGAGGAGTCCAACAATTTCTGTCACCGTATGGTGCTCCACGGACGGGCGCTGTGCATGGCGCGAAGCCCTCTGTGCAGTGAATGTCCTTTACAGCCCCTGTGCGACTTTAGAAAAGATCAATAAGAAAGAGATGCCCGCGCTGCATAGCGCGGGCATCTCTTTCTTACTTATTTTGCGCGGCCCACCATGCGGTCCGCCAGCTCCCAGAGGAAGTCGTGCTCCGGCCAATCCGCCACAGCGGACTTGGCCTGCTCCGTGCAGGCGGCTACCTCCCGGCGGCAGGCATCCAGGCCGATCACATCCACGAAGGTCACCTTGCCCTCCTCCGCGTCGGAGCCGATGGGCTTGCCGAGTACCGCCTGATCGCCCTCCACATCCAGCATATCGTCCCGGATCTGGAAGCCACGGCCGATGGCGTCGGCATACACCAGCGCCTGCGCCCGCATGGCGGCGGGCATTTCCGCGGCAATACAGCCCAGCTCCGCCGCCGCAGAGATCATCACACCGGTCTTGAGACGGTTCAGCGTCGTCAGACCCGCCTCGTCCCGCACGTCGTACACCGAATCCAGTACCTGCCCGGCCACCATGCCGTCAGCGCCGCAGGCGCGGGACAGGGTGCGGACAGCCTCCAGCCGGTTCTCCGCCGACAGGCAGGGCGCCTCCGTCAACAGGCGGAACGCCTCCGGCTGCATGGCATCTCCCGCCAGTATCGCCAGCGTCTCGCCGTATACCTTGTGGTTGGTGGGCTTTCCGCGGCGCAGGTCGTCGTCGTCCATGCAGGGCAGGTCATCGTGGATCAGGGAGTAGTTGTGTACCAGCTCCAGCGCACAGCCATAGGGCAGCGCCAGATGCCAGTCGATGCCGCCCAGACGGGCAAATTCCAGCGTCAGCACCGGCCGGATGCGCTTGCCGCCGGCCAGCAGACTGTACCGGATGGACTCGTACAGCCTCTTATAGGGGGTGTCGGCGGTGAACAGGCCGGACAGATAGCCCTCGATGGCCTGTTGGTATGCCGCGTACTGCGTTTCGTAGTGCATGGTCATTCCTCCGTCAGAAAATCGCTCTCGATAGGCGCACCGTCAGGGCCCTTCATCAGCTTGACCACCTTCTGCTCCGCGCCGTCCAGCTCCTTGCGGCACTGCGCCGCCAGCTTCGTCCCCTCCTCGAACAGCGCCAGACTGTCCGTCAGCTGGGCGTCGCCCTTTTCCAGCAGCGCCACGATCTGCTCCAAGCGAGCCATATTCTCTTCAAACGTCTTTTTTACCGCCATGTCAGTCCTCCTTATCCACCACGTCGCATTGCAGGCTGCCCTGCGCCAGCCGGACGCGGATGCGCTCTCCCACCGCCGCATCGGCGGCATTCTTCAATATCGTACCTTCCCCGCTCTGTGCCACGGCATAGCCCCGCGCCAGCACCTTCAGCGGGCTGAGGGCATCCAGCGCGGCAGCCGCCGCCGCAAAACGGCGGCTCTCCCCCTCCACACAGCTCTTGCCAGCGGCGTACAGCCGGTGGACGACGTGATCCAGATACAGCCGCCGATCCGCCAGAAAGGCGGTGGGATCGGTCAGCACACGTTTTTTCTCCAGTACAGCGAGCCTGTCCTCCTGCCGGCGCAGGCTGTGAAGCAGGCTCTGCGCCATCCGCTCGTCCGCGTCCTGTAAGTACCGAAATAACTCCGCCATGTCCGGCACGGCGATCTCCGCCGCGTTGGAGGGCGTGGATGCCCGGCGATCCGCCACAAAGTCGCTGATGGCCACATCCGGCTCATGTCCCACGGCGGAGATCACCGGGATCTCCGACTCGTAGATGGCGCGGGCCACCCGCTCATCGTTGAAGGCCCACAGATCCTCCAGCGAGCCGCCGCCGCGTCCGGTGATCAGCACGTCCGCCAGCTGGTAGCGGTTGGCGTAGCGGATAGCGCCCACGATCTCCGGCGGTGCCTCCACTCCCTGCACCCGCACCGGCAGCAGCAGCACCTTGGCGATGGGATACCGGCGGCGGAGGATGCGGATCATATCGTGTACCGCCGCACCCGCCGAGGAGGTGACGATGGCGATACGCCGGGGGAACCGGGGCAGCGGCTTCTTGTGAGCCGGGTCGAACAGCCCCTCCCGGTACAGCTTCTCCTTTAGCTGCTCAAAGGCCACATACAGGTCGCCCACGCCGTCGGCGGACAGACCGCTGCAATACAGCTGATACGCGCCGTCCCGCGGGTAGACGCTGATGCGGCCGGAGGCGATGACCTGCATTCCGTTCTCCGGCTTGAACCGCAGCTTCATGGCCGAGCCCTTGAACATCACGCACCGCAGAGCGCTCTCGCTGTCCTTCAGCGTGAAGTAGTGGTGGCCGGAGGGATAGACCTTGTAGTTGGAGATCTCCCCCCGCAGCAGCAGGTCGCTGAAGGCGGGGACTGCCTCCACCAGATCCTTGACGCGGTGATTCAGTTCGGTAACGGTAAATACATGCCGTTCATCCATGCCGTTCTCCTTATTCCATGCGGAAAAGGCAGAGCGCAAGCTCTGCCTTTCTGTTTTAGTCCTTCAACTCGCCGCGGGCAAAGCTGCCCAGAATGCCGTTGATGAATTTCACCACCTCCGGCGATTCGTAGTTCTTGGCGATCTCCACCGCCTCGTTGATGGCGACGCCGGCGGGAATATCCGCCATATAGAGCATCTCATACATGGCCACCCGCATGATGGCGGAGGCCACCAGTGAGATACGCTCGAACCGCCAGCCCTTGGCGTATTTTTCAATGTCCGCGTCCAGCTCCGCCGCGTGCTCCGACACACCGGAGACAAGACGGCGGATATACGCCTCCTGCTTGGTGTTGGGCCGCTCCTCGTAGATGGGATGCTCCGGCGCCAGCGCAGCGAAGCTCTCCGCGCTCAGCTGCTGACCCAGAAAATCCTCCACGGGCAGGTCTGTAAAGCTCAGTTCGTAGGCGAGATGCATGGCGATCTCGCGGGCTGTATTGCGTGTCATAAATCGTACCCTTTTCTCTCTCAGATCGTTTCGTTTAATTGAAGCCGATGCCGCCCACATGGACGTTGACCGCCGTTACCTTGAAGCCCGTCATGCCCTCCAGCGCGGTGCGAACCACCTGCTGGGCCCGCTTCGCCACATCGCCGATGGCGCTGCCGTAGCGGACAACGATAAACAGGTTCACCACAATGCCGTCGCCGTCCATCTCCACGCGGACGCCCTTGGCGGACATCTTCTTGCCGCCCACGCTGCCGCCCATCATGGCGCTGACGCCCTCCACCTCCGATGCGGTGGTGGAAGCAATGGAAGCCACAACGTCCTCCGAGATCTGGATGGCGCCGTCCTCCTCCTGATGGATCATGTATTCTTTATTTTCAGCCATGTCACGTTATCTCCTTGCGCTGTCTTTCGTGATTCAGTTTAGTATACCATTTTCCATGTCAAAATACAACACCTATTTTGCGTCATCGGTCTGCTCCGCCGTCTGTACGCCGCCGGTCTGTACGCTGCCGGCAGCCGCCCCCGCCTCCATGATCTTGATCTGCTCCGGGGTGTAGCCCGTCTCGCTGACCACGATATCCTTGATGCGCGCCACGTCCACCGCATCCAGACCATCCGGGTCGGATACCACCACGCTGACGGTTTCCTCACCCATGAAGACCACGCAGTCGGCATAGCCCTTGGCCACCACCAGACTCTCGATCTGGGATTCCGCCACGGTGTACGCCGCCAGCACCTGCAAGGTACGGGACGCCTCGTTCAGCACGTCCTCCGCGGCGTTCTCGTCCACCTGTGCCTCCTGTAACATACCGATGGCTGTGTCCCGGGCCTGCTTGCGGCTCAGCCGCGCCGTGGCGAAGTAGTCGTCGCCGGCGCCTGTCACCTCCGCGTCCTTTGCCTCACCGTTCACCAGCGCCGACTGCCCCAGCACTTTTTTGCCGCTGTCCTCCACATTGCCGGCATAGCGCCAGTTGAGATACACCGAGGTACCTACCAACAACAGCACCGCCGCCACCACCGCACGCCGCTTCCATACCTGTTTCATGCCTGCTCTCCTCCTCATTTTTTCTATGACTTCCACTTGACCACCGAGATCCTATCGCTGCTCAGCCCCGTCAGCACGGACACGGCGTTCACCACCGCCAGCCGCACACTGCTGCTGCCGGCCCCCTCGCAGACCACCACCGCCCCCTGATAGGTGGGATAGAGCTGCTGGGTGACCACCACCTCCTGCCGTCCGCTGCCGCGGTTGACGGTGAGCACCTGCTTTTCCTGCTTGGTCTGACCGCTGCTGCTGTCGGAGAGGCTGCTATCCTCCGCCAGACGCAGGGTGGAGCCGGCGCGCAGCGTCAGCATGATCCGCACACGGCCTACGCCGTCGATAGCGCCCAGCACCTCCGCCATGCGCTTCTCCGTCTCCTCCAGGGAGAATGTCTCCCACAGCGTCTCGCCGCCGTCGCCGGAGGTCTGTGCCTTGCCGCCGGTGGGCAGCAGCATCAGCACCACGCCCAGCAGTACGACCAGCGCCGCCAGCCGATATTTTTTCAGCAGTCCCGTCCATTTCTCCAGCTTCATATGTCACCTCATCTAAGGCGTCCGCCATGTCTGCCGCTCCTCGCCGATTCCCAGATCGGCGGCGATACAGGCGGCCAGCGCCTCATCTCTCTCCACGTCCAGCGTCACGGCGCAGGGATAGGGTACGCCGGAGCGCAGCTCCGTCTCCACCTGGGCGTGACAGGTTACGCCCAGCGCCGCGCCCTTATCCGATATATATGCAGCCGTCCGCTGCTCTATGATAGCGGCCAGCTCTGCCGCGTCCGCCGCCCGGTAGGTCTCCGTCAGCGCCTGTATCTCCTGTGCGTAGTCGTCATAGGACGCGGCAAGGTCCGGAAAGTCGAACCCCAGCACCGGCCGGAGGATCACCAGCATCAGTGCCACGCCGCCGGTGGTGCGCACGATGGGCCGCAGACGGCCCTTTGGCACCAGCGCATACAGGATCGCCAGCACCAGTCCGGCTGCGATGATGGACAGCAGCCATGTCCGCAGCGCCCCGATCATAGGAGCACCGCCGATACGGAGGAGGTGATGGAGATCAACAGCAGCAGGGCGCAGCTGCCGGTCATGCCCAGCATCAGGCCGAAGGCCGTACCCAGCGCGTCGATCAGCCCCGCCAGCGGCCCCTCGGTGATGGTGCCTGCCAGAAACGCCGCCAGCTTGTATAAAAGATACTGCACCACCATCTGGAGGAAGGGCGTCAGACAGATGGACAGCACCGCCAGCATCCCAAAGATGCCGATAGCGCCCTTCAGCATGCCCGCCCCCGCCAGCACCGTCCCCGTTGCCTCGGAGATGATGGAACCCACCACCGGCACCGCCGCGGAAATGGCGGAGCGTGTCATCTGCACTGTCATAGTGTCCGCCGCACCGGTGGCAGCGCCGGTCAGGGTCAGAAAGCCGGTGAACGCCACCATCGATGCCGTCAGCGCCCACGTCACCGCCCTGCTGATGCCCGCGCCGATCTTTTTCAGGCTGTGTCCCGGCACCATGGCGTCGGCGGCCGCCGCCGCGATACAGCCGTACAGCAGCGGCAGCAGCAGACGTCGGATAACGGTGAGCAGCAGGTTGGTAAAGAACACGGTGGCAACCTGCTTGGCGCTGGCGGAGGCGATGCCGCCGCTGGCCGCCACCGCCGCCGAAAGCGTGGGCAGCAGCGCCTTGGCGAATATATCCAGCTCCTCCATCGTCTCCACCCCCAGCCCCATCATCCGTTGAAAGTCCCCGGCGGCAATGAGGGTGATGGCCAGCGCCCCCGCCACCGGGACGACCTGCGGCACAGCAGGCTGCTCCGCCGCCGCGAGGAAGCTCTCCGCCACGCCGCACAGCAGTACCACGCCCAGCAGCAGCGCAGCGCCGGACGCCTTCTCCCGCAGCGCAGCGCCCAGATATTGCCGGGCCTCCTCCCACAGTCGGGACAGGCCCTCCGTCCATGCGGTGTGGTCGGCGCACTCGTCCAGACCCTCCAGCCGGGAGGCCGTCTCCGGCGGCAGGGCATCCGTCACGCTGTCCGGTACGGCTGCCGCCAGTGCCGGTACGACCAGCAGCCACAGCAGCACCGCTGCCGCCAGCACCATACGCACGCCCCTCATAGCAGCGACCGCAGCATATCCCACGCCGCCTGAAAAAGCGGCAGCGAGACAAGGATGGCGATGACAGCCCCCGCCGTCTCCACCAGAGACGCCATGGCGCCCTCCCCCGCGTCCCGGCACAGGTCGGAGCCTGTCCGGCTGACGAGGGCAACACCCACCGTCTTGACCAGCGGCGCAAATAACTCCGCAGGCAGCTGTCCTCCGTCCGCCAGTTGGGTGAGGAAGTCCCGGATCTCCTCCAGCGGCTCCGCCAACAGCAGCAGCACCGCGCCGCAGACCGCCAGTGCCAGCAGCAGCGCCATGTCTGGATTTGTCCGCTTCAGCAGCACCGCCAGCAGCGCCCCCGTAACGCACAGGGCGCAAAAACGCATGACCGCTTCCATCGCTCACAGTGAAAACAGGGTCTTGACCAGCTCGAACAGGTCGCTGATCTGCTGCACCAGCATCATCAGCACCACCACAAGTCCCGCCAAAGTGGTCATCAACGCCTGCTCCTCCCGCCCGCTGCGTACCAGCAGCAGGTTCAGCACCGCCACCAGAATACCGATGGCGGCAATTTTGAAGATCAGATCAACATCCATGTCGTACCTCAAATCAGTAGGATCACCAGCAGCCCGGCGGCGGAAAACAGCGCCGCGCCGGTGAGCCGGCGATCCCGTCTATCCTCCTGCTCCCGCTGCTCCCCCAACTGGCGCAGCCGGAGCTGTGCGTATTCCAGCCCTGCCAGCAGGTGCGTCTCGTCGCCGGTAAGCTCCACCGTCAGCAATATCTCCGCCGTTTCTCTGTCCGGCAGCTCCGCGAAAGCTTGTTTCCACGCCGTTTGTAAAGGTGTATGACTTTCCACCTCCCGCAGGACGGCGGCGAAGTATCCGCCGCATATCTGCCGCCGGGCCAGCTCGGTCAGCAGCGGCGTCATAGGCTGACGCTGACAACGAATGGCCGACGCCATGTGTCCCAGCGCCTGTTGGAGCGAGCTTACCAGCTCCCGGCGCTGCCGCAGCTGCCGCTGCCGCGCCGCAAAGCCCCAGACGGCGGCAGCGCCGATCAGCGCCGCCCCCAACAGCTTGCCGGTCACAGCGACTCTGTCCGGTACACCCGGCGGCCATGCTCCACAGTGATGGTCACCAGACGCCGGAACACCTGCATCTCCAGCAGCTTAGCGAACAGCGGCTTGCGTGCCAGCTCCTCCCGATCGGCGGCATGGATGGTAGCCAGCAGCGCCACACCGCAGTTGGCGGCGGTCAGCATGGCCCGCAGATCCTCCTCCGCCGTGATCTCGTCCACCGCGATGATCTGCGGATTGGCCGCACGCAGCAGCATGATAACGCCCAGTGCCTTGGGGCAGCCGTCCAGCACATCGGTGTGCGCGCCGACCTCCAACTGCGGCACGCCCCGGTACATGGCGGCCAACTCGCCCCGCTCGTCCACTACTCCCACCCGGCAGGCGGGGCGCGTCTCGCTGCCGTCGGACAGGGCGCAGATCATGTCCCGCAGCAACGTGGTCTTACCCGCCCCCGGCGGCGCCAGCAGCAGTGTGCTGGGAAAGCCCTCCGGCTCCCATAACTCCTCCACCAGCGGCTCGGATATTCCCCGCATTTGGCGGCTGATGCGCACGGTAACGGAGGAGATGTCCCGCAGGTTGGTATTGACGCCGGCGCGGAGGACGGCTGTGCCGCATACGCCGATGCGAAAGCCGCCCCGTCCGATGAGATATCCCTTGCTCAGCGTGTCCGACACAGCGTAACGGGAGTACCCCGTCACCATATCGCATAGCTGCTCCAGATCCGACTGCGTGACCAGCGGCCGCGGCAGCTCGTCGCTGAGGAGTACCTCCCCCTCGCAGGTCAGCACCGTCATAGGCCGCCCCGTGCGGAGGCGAAACTCCTCCGCCTGTGCCTTGCGCCAGTCCGGCAAACGGCGTGCCGCCTGCTGCCAGCGGATCGGCAGCAGCTCCGCGGCCTGCTCATACCGTGCGATGGCATAACTCAACTCCATGCTCTCCGCTCCCCTCCTGTGTGTTATTTACTTGTATGATGGCTCGTCCCCGAATATGCCGCACAGCGCCTTTGGGCGCAAAAAAAGAACACAGCGGCATAACCGCTGTGTTCTTTTTACATTTAATGGTTCCATGCAGCCTGCATCAAAAGGATGGCGATGGCTCCTGCGACGAGGAACGCGCCTGCGATGAGCAATGCCGCTTTCAGGGCGCCGCCCACGGCAGCCCGGCGCTGGTCATCGGTGAACGCCTCTCCGTTTTCCCACGGGCGGTCATCGCTGCCCTCTGGCTCCTCGGACTCCTTTTTTGCCTTAGGAATGCGGGGAAGCAGCATGGGCATCGGCTCAAGACCGCTCATATCCGCGATGGTACGACCGTCGTCGTCCTCGTATGTCCGCTTTTTGGCCATCACTTATCGTACAGATGGCACGCCACAAAGTGACCCGGCTCCAGCTCGCGCTGGACGGGAACCTCCTCCTTGCAGCACTCCATGCAGTTGGCGCAGCGGGTGTGGAACTTGCAGCCCTTGGGCGGGTTGGCGGGGGACGGGATGCTGCCCTCCAGCACGATACGGTTCATCTTCACCGTGGGATCGGGAATGGGGATGGCGGAGAACAGCGCCTTGGTGTAGGGATGCAGCGGGTTGCGGAAGATATCCTCCGTTGCGCCGTATTCCACCAGATTGCCCAGATACATGACACCCACCGTGTCGGAAATATGCTCCACCACGGACAGGTCGTGGCTGATGAACAGGTACGTCAGGTTGTACTTCTGCTGAATGTCCTTCAGCAGGTTGATGATCTGCGCCTGAATGGACACGTCCAGCGCGGACACCGGCTCATCGCAGACGATGAACTCGGGGTTCAGCGCCAGCGCACGGGCGATGCAGATACGCTGCCGCTGGCCGCCGGAGAACTCGTGGGGATAGCGGTCCTTGTGGAAGGGCTGCAATCCGCAGTTGTCCATGACCTTGTCGATATAATCGTCGAACTCCGCCTTCGGCACCAGATTGTGTTCACGCACCGCCTCACCGATGATCTCGCCCACCGGCATACGGGGGGACAAAGAGGAGAACGGATCCTGGAAGATGATCTGCATCTTGGTACGCAGAGCGCGCATCTCCTTGGGAGACAGGTCGTAGACCTCCTGCCCGTTGAACAGCACCTGACCGGCGGTCTTATCATCGTACAGCCGGAGGATGGTGCGGCCGGTGGTGGTCTTGCCGCAGCCGGACTCACCCACGAGGCCCATGGTGGTGCCGCGCTTGAGGTTGAACGTCACGCCGTCCACCGCCTTGACGTGGCCGACGGTGTGGGAGATCATGCCGCTCTTGATGGGGAAATACTTCTTCAGGTGGTTGACCTGCAGGATGTACTGGGGATCATACTCCACGGGGGTGAAATTGGGATCCTGAAACGGATTGTCCTTATGCGCAGCCATCTTATTCACCCTCCTTTTCATTGTCGGTGCCGTTCAGCACTTTCTCTACCTGATCCTCCAGATCGGGACGCTTGCCGTCATAGTAGCGGTAGCAGGACACCCGGTGGGTGGGAGAGATGCTGATCTCGCAGGGATACTCGCCGTTGCAGCGCTCCAGGCACATCTCGCAGCGATCCTTGAAATAGCAGTAATTCGGCATATTGATGGGGTTGGGAACCTTGCCGGGGATGGAATAGAGCTTGTCGACCTGCTTGCCGACCACCGGCTTGGAAGCCATCAGACCGATGGTGTAGGGGTGGGCGGGATGCGCGAAGATTTCCTCCGCCGTACCCTGCTCCACAATGCGTCCCGCATACATGACCACCACATAGTCCGCCATCTCGGCGATGACGCCCAGATCGTGGGTGATGAACATGATGGAGGAATTGATCTTATCCTTCAGGTTACGCAGCAGATCGAGGATCTGCGCCTGAATGGTCACATCCAGCGCCGTGGTAGGCTCGTCGGCAATGATCAGGCGGGGATTGCACGCCAGTGCCATGGCGATCATGACACGCTGACGCATACCGCCGGACAGCTCGTGGGGGAAGTTTTTATACACACCCTCGCTGTTGGCGATGCCCACCATCTCCAGCAGCTGGATGGTGCGCTCCTTGATCTGCTCCTTGTTGAGGCCCTCCTCGTTGTGGAGGGTCAGCACCTCATTGAGCTGGTCGCCGATGCGGAACACCGGGTTCAGCGCCGTCATGGGCTCCTGGAAGATCATGGAAACGAAGTTGCCGCGCAGATGCTGCATCACACTGTCCGGCGCCTTCGTGACATCGTAGGCCTTGTCGCCCAGATTCAGGCGGATCTCACCCTCTACGACCTGACCCTGCGGACGCTGCAGAAGCTGCATAATGGACAGGCTGGTCACGGACTTGCCGCAGCCGGACTCGCCCACGACGCCCACCGTCTTACCTACGGGGATGTTGAAGGAAATGCCGTCCACGGAGTGCACTGCGCCCACGTCGGTGAAGAAGTAGGTGTGCAGGTTATCGATCTCCAGAACGTTGGAGGTGTCCTTCATCTGGGTCAGATACTCGCTCTCGGGCACGTTTTTACGCTTGTGCTGCTTTTCCAGCTGATTGGTGATCTTACGATTTTCTTTGGAGATGCGGCGGGATTCCTTTGCGGAAAGATAGCCGTCATTCTGCTTTTTAGCCATTTCTGATGCCCTCCTTCCTTAGCGCTTCATCTTCGGGTCGAACGCGTCGCGCAGACCGTCGCCGACCAGGTTGAAGGCGAGGACGGTGAGCAGCAGCAGCATACCCGCGGGGATCCAGATGAACCAGTAGGTCGTCAGCGTATGGGTATTATTTACGTCGTTGATGATGTTGCCCCAAGACGCAAAGGGGAACTTGACGCCCAGACCCAGGAAGCTCAGGGTAGCCTCCGTGATGATGACGGAGCCCAGACCCATGGTGCAGTTCACGATCAGCTGGGGGATGACGTTGGGGATCAGGTGCTTGAAGATACGGCTCTTGACGCTGATGCCGCAGGCCTCGGTAGCGGTCATGAACTCCTGCTCACGCAGGGACAGGATCTGGCCGCGGACGAGACGGGCGATACCCGCCCAGCCGAGGATACCAAGGATGAGCATCAGGTAGATCAGTCGTTTGCCGGGCTCCACGCGCATATTATCCATGGCGGCGCCGAGGATCAGAATGATGGGCATGGAGGGGATACAGTAGAAGATATCCACCAGACGCATGATGAGGTTATCCACCCAGCCGCCGAAGTAACCGGCGACACCGCCGAGGATAACGCCCAGAACGGTCTCAATGATGATGACGATGAAGCCGATCATCAGGGATACGCGGCCGCCGTACATCAGACGGGTCAGCATATCCATGCCGTAGCGGTCCGTACCCAGCCAATGCGTGGAGCTGGGGAACTGATAGGAGTCGTACTGACGGGAGGCCTGCTGCTGGCGGATGACCCAGTTGGCGTGGTTCTGGCTGCGCTCGATGGTGTACTCCATCGTAGCGGAGGACTCCACGGCCGTACCGTCGTCGGGCAGCACATCGTCCGTTGTGCCGATGCCGCCCTCTTCCCCGTCGACCACAGGCTCAACAGCGGCGTCCACCACCAGAGACTCGTCGGTGTAGACGAACTTCGTCTCGCCGGCTGCGATGGTGTCGATGAGCTTTTCCTTAAAGTCGCGGGACAGGAACACGTCCGGCAGGATGGCCTGTACGATGTAGCGGCTGACATACGCCACCTCGGTGTCGCCCTGCAGCACGCTGCCGTCCTCGTCGATGACGTAGTCCACACCGTCCACGGTAAAGGTCTTGACGGCGGGCTCGGCAGGCGCAGCAGGCTCGGTGGTCTCCACAGGCGCAGCGGGTGCGTCCGGGGTCCCGCCCTCGGTCTCCTGCTCAAGAGCGGCGTAGGACTTCAGCGCGGCATAGATGAACTCGAAGCTCAGTGCATCGCCCTCGTTGGAGGGGCTGACCACGTCCTTGTAAGCGATACCGATCATCGCGCCGCCGGTGGCGATGGAATAGAAATCCTTGCCCTCCGGGGTCAGGGTATAGTCCGTGCCGCTGTAGGAGAACGTCTCGCTGTTCTTTTGAATGGCGAGCATGGTCTGTGCCTGCACAGGGCCGGTAAACTTATCGGCATCCTTTGCCTTGTAACGGAAATCGGTGTTCTCCGTCACCACGGCAAATTCCTTATTGATCTGATCATCGCGGTAGAAGAACTCATCCTCGCCGTAGGGGGAGATGAGGCCGCCGATGAAGGAGAAGACGAACATGAAGATGAGAATGCTCATGCCCACCACCGCCAGGCGGTTGCGGAAGAATCGCTTGGCGACCAGTGCGCCGGGGGACAGTACCTTCACGCGGCGATCGTCGTTGAGGGAATAATGTTCCTCATTGCCGCCGGAAGGGGTGTTGTCCTGCTTGGCGTACTTGTCCTGATTGTCTTTTGTCGCGCGCTTGGCGGCGTTCTCCGCCATACCGGAAGCGTGGAACGGCTTCTGGTTATTCTGGTTTTTATCGTAATCAAAAACGCTCATGATCTTCCCCCCTTCTTAAGCGATGCGCACGCGCGGGTCAACCACGGCGTACAGGACGTCGGCGATCAGGTTGCCCAGCAGGGTCAGCACCGACAGGAACACGAGGTAGAACATGGAGAACGGGATGTCGCCGTTCACCATGGCCTGATAAGAGATGTAGCCGATGCCGGGGATGGCAAACAGCGTCTCCGTGATCAGCGCGCCGGAGAACAGACCGGGCAGGCTGCCGCCGATGATGGTGACCAGCGGGATCAGGGTGTTGCGGAAGGCATGGTGATAGACGACCTTCTTCTCGGAAAGGCCCTTGGCACGTGCGGTACGGATGTAATCCGCGTTCAGCACCTCCAGCATATTGGTACGGGTATAACGCATCAGGGAACCGACGCTGATGACCACCAGCGTGACGATGGGCAGCACCAGATGGTGCGCCTTATCCATAAACTGTCCCCACGCGCTGAGCTGGTTGTAGTTACGGCTCACCAATCCGAACAGGTCGAACCACTGGAGCTTGACGGAGAAGACCAGCTTCAGCAGCGAGGCGAAGAAGAACGTAGGCAGCGAGATACCTGCCAACGCAATGATCGAAATGGTATAGTCGGTGCGGCTGTACTGCTTCGTTGCGGCGATGACGCCCAGAGGCACCGCAATGATGATCTCAAAGAAGAACGCAATAGCACCCATTACGAAGGACAGCCAAATGCAGTCGTTGAACTTCTCAAGCACGGGAACGGTGTAGAACCAGCTTTCGCCGAACTCACCGCGGATGGCTGTACCCAGCCAGGAGAAATAGCCGGGAACGATGTGCTTATCCATGTTGTACATGGCTTCGAGCTGGGCCATCCAGTCCTCATAGCTCTGAGAACCGGGATTCTGAGACTTCTGACGTGCCATATTCTCGATGTAAGAAGTAGGCAGGCAACGCATCAGTGCGTAGATAATGAATCCCACAAAGAATAGGATCACAATGGAAATCAAAATTCGTTTTACTATGTACTTTCGCAAGCAAATTACCTCCGTTCTGATGTGCGCTCTCAATTGCTCTCTCTCAAATCCCGCTGCACACCAAGCAGCGCTCCTCACAGGAGAAGCGCTCCTTGCCGCGCAGTTGGGGCAGCCCGACGGCCGGTAAAGACCGCCGGGCTGCTCGCTTGGTTCAGATCAAATTGTCGGAATTTCCAACGGTTCGATCGTTAGTTGAGTTCGATCTTCTCGATCTCGCTGTACCACTTGTAGAAGGTGGTGATGTCGGGGGTAACAGTGCTCATGTTCACGCGCTCGGTGGAGAAGATGATCGCGTTCTGGCGCTGATACACGGGAACCTCAACGGCCCAGTCGACAACGATGTCAAGGCAAGCCTTGTACATGGTCTTACGATAGCTCTGATCCAGAGACTCGCGAGCGGTCATGATCAGGTTATCCAGCTCGGGGTCCGCGATGCAGTACATCTTGTTGGAGCCGCCCTGCGCAGCACCACCATAGGGGTTCTTGCCCGTGCTCAGGTCGCCCTTGCAGTTAGCGACGTCGGAGTAGTAGATCTGATACATATCCGGGTCAACGGTAGCACTCCAAGCGGCGCACCACATATCGACCTGGTGGGCATCGATGCCGGTCCACAGACCGGAGGAGTCGCTCAGGTCGGTGATGATCAGGTTCATGCCGATGGTCTCCAGAGCCTTCTTGGCCTCAGACACCATCATGAAGGCGGGGTGATCGCCGGAACCGTCAGCGGGGATCTGCAGCTCGTACTCCAGCTTAGCGCCGGCGGGAGCAGCAGTCAGCTTGCCATCGGTCACGGTGTAGCCGGCAGCCTCGAAGTAACCCAGAGCAGCCTGCAGAGCAGCGGCGTAGCGCTCGTCGGCGGACATACCGGAGGTGTAGATGTCGTTGCCGTTCACGTCAACGGAGAAAGCGACCTTGTAGCCGTCGTCCGTGGGCTGAGGAGCGGCCCAGGAGGTGTTGGAGATGGGGTAGTTGATGACGCTGGCGCGCTCGCCATAGTAGGACTCGATAGCCACGTCACGATAGACGGAGAAGACGGTGGCGAAAGCCTTACGCAGGTTCTTGGAGGCATCGCTGCCGGGCTCACCGCCGACGTTGACGCAGGCGGCGCTCATGCCCAGATAGCCGTAACCCAGGTTATCCACGGTGTCGGTGGTGACCTTGTCGCCATCCACGCCGGAACCGTTGTTGGCCTTGGTGATGGCATCAACAGTATCGTTGGAGAAGGTGGGATCGGTGATGTCGATGGTGCCGGTGATGACGCCGTTCAGCTTATCATCATCGCTCATGCACTGCTGGAAGTTCAGGTACTTGGTCTTGGGAGCGCCCAAGAAGTAGTTCTCATTGGCCTCGAAATAGACAACGCCGTCCTCGTACTTCAGGAACTTGTAGGGGCCAGCGCCCATGGGCTCGGTGGTCTTAGCGCGGACGCTGCTCAGATCGCCCTTGGGGAAGCCGAACTTGTTGTTCTCAGCGTCGAACTGAGCGGGATCGCCGTAGTAGTGCAGAGGAGCGATGGTCACGCCCAGCTGATAGATAGCGGTGGCGTCGACCTTGTCCAGCGTAACGGTCATGCTGTAATCGCCGGTCTTCTTGATACCGGTGATGCTGTCAGCGGACTCGCCGGTCTTGACACCGGTGGTGGGATAGTCGTTGTAGACGTCAGCGTCCATCATCGTGGACAGAGCGTCGGAGTTGCCGACCTCCTTCTCCATAGCGGAGAAGACCCAGCCGTACTGGTTGCCGATCGCCATGGCGAAGTCCTGAATGGTGGCGTCCTCAGCCAGACCCTCAAAGCCCCAGTTGGCAGCGGCGCCGGCGATCTCGCCTTCCTTATTCAGACCACCCTCAACGCAGGCGGCCACGATGCCCTCAGCGAAGGGAACCAGACCCTTGTCGAAGTTGTCCCAGAACTTGGTCTGCTGCTCCTCGGTCCAGTAGGTGAAGTCGGCGTTGTCACGACCGGCGGCGGCCAGAGCCTTCGCCAGAGTGGTCATGCCGGCGCGGTAAGCAGCCATGCCCTGGATGGGAGCGGCATACAGCGTGGAGTTGCCGTCATAGGTGGGGTCGCACAGGACGTACATGGAGAAAATGACGTCGTCGATGGTGACCTTCTCACCGTCGGAGAACACCAGATCCTCGCGCATCTTGAAGTTGTAGTCGACAGTGCCGTCGTCCTTCTGGACGATCTCGCAGTCAGCGGGACCATAGTAAGTATAGTCGGTGCCGTTGTAGTTGTGGGTCTCGCCCTCGATGCCCTTCATGATGATCTGGCCCTGACGGTCGCTGTTCAGCAAAACGAGAGAGGTCATGATCCAGACATCCTGGTCATACTCCGTTTCGGAGAAGAAGGGGGAGAACTTCTGGTTGAACGCGGAATAGCCGACAACCAGCGGGGTATCCTTGCTCTCATCGCCGTTGCCATCGGGGTTCTTCTGCTCGCCGCAAGCGGTGAACAGACCCACGCACATGACGAGAGACAGGATCAATGCAAGTGCTCTTTTCATTGGATCTAACTCCTTTTCAATATTTTTGCTTCAACGGGTGTTTACCCATGATGCACAATTTGGGTTCCCGCGCAAACCGTATGCGGGAAAATGGGGAATGCCTCTTTTTCCGTTTGGCTGGCACCGCCCCGGCGGTGTCAGCTATTTCGTCTATTATACCATAATCTCATGGTGCTTGTACAGTCTTTTTTACGATTCTGTCGTTATTTCGCCATTCCCCTCTGCCGGTTCCCACCGGCTTTGCAGCACCAGACGGCGTGCAAACAGTGCTGCCGCAGCGGATACGGCCTTCAGCAGCAGATACAGCGCCGCCATGAGGCCGTGTCCGCCTGTGCCGGACAGCAGCAGGTATACGACCTCCGCGGCCGCGCCCACGCCAGCCAGAATGGCCTCCGCCATGCACCGGCCCGGCAGGGCCTTGACCGTGGCCTTGTAGACATACGCCCGCATGGGGTATTCTCTGGCCTGCCACCGTGTCATGGCCCACACGACGCTGCCGGTCAGTCCCACCTCCGCCACGTAGGGCAGCAGCAGGTAGAAGCTCCCGCCCATGCCCGGCGCGGGGATGCAGCCGCCGGTCACCACCGACACCGCCATCACCGCCGCCAGCAGCCACAGCCGCCGCAGGAGCGCAGTACGCTCCTGCGGGGCGGCGGTGCAGACATAGCAGGTACCGGTGTAGATATAGTTGCCGGACACATCGCGGTAGAAGTCATTGAGATGCGCGCGGCGTCCCCGCCGCTTTTTCTCCTCCGCCATTACAGGATGCCGGTCATGTCATAGCTGTCCAGCCACTCCTCGGCGGCGGCACAGACGGTACGCAGGCAGTTCTCCTCGAAGGGGGACTCCAGACCGGCGTTCTTCAGCAGCTCGGTGAAGGTGCGGCTGCCGCCCTGCTCGGTGTAGGCCATGTAGTGCTTCCACGCGTTGCCCAGATCCTTCTGGATCATCGCCCAGAACTCCAGAGACACGGTCTGCGCCAGACAGTAGTCGATATAATAGAAGGGGCTGGAGTAAATGTGGTGCTGACGCTGCCAGCGGCGGCCCTCGGTGTAGAAGGGGATCTCGCCGTCCATCTTCACCCAGGGCATATAGATGCCGGTCAGCTCCTTCCACGCGGCGTTGCGCTCCGCCGGGGTCATGTCGGGCTTCTCATACACGATGTGCTGGAAGTGATCCACCATGGTGCCGTAGGGGATGAAGGTCAGTGCGCCTGCCAGATGGCTGTACAGGAACTTGCGGGTGTCGGGGCCGAAGAAGCCCTCCGCCCACGGCCATGCGAAGAACTCCATGCTCATGGAGTGTACCTCGCAGCCCTCCAGCGTCGGCCAGATGTAGCTGCTGGGGATGCGCTTGCGGTTGGTCCAGTCGGCAAAGGCGTGACCGGCCTCGTGGGTCACCACCTCCACGTCATGCTGGGTGCCGTTGAAGTTGGCGAAGATAAAGGGTACCTCATAGTCGCCCAGGCTGGTGCAGTAGCCGCCTGCCTGCTTGCCCTCGGTGCTCAGCACGTCCAGCAGCTCGTTGTCCAGCATGGTGCGGAAGAACACCTTCGTCTCGGGGGACAGCTCGCCGTAGAACTTCATGCCCTGTGCCAGAATATCGTCGGGCGTACCCATGGGGCAGGGGTTGCCGGAGCGGAACTCCAGCGCCAGATCCGCGAAGCTCAGGGGATAGGTCTTGCCCAGACGCTCCGCCTGCTTGCGGCAGATCTTGTCCGCCACCGGCACCAGATACTTCTGCACGGCGGTGCGGAACTTCTCCACGTCCTCCTTGGTGTAGCAGTTGCGGTTCATGCGGTAGTAGCCCAAGGTGGTGTAGCCCTCGTAGCCCATCTTCTTGCCCATGGAATCACGCAGATGCACCAGCTTGTCGTACAGCTCATCCAGCTCTGCCGCGTGCTCCATGGACCACTTGGCGTCGGCCTGCCACGCCGCCAGACGGCGGGCGTCGTCGGGGTCGCTCTTGAGGGGCGTCAGCTGGGACAGGGTGTAGGTCTTGCCCTCAAAGGGGATCTGGGCGGAGGCCAGCAGCTTCTCGTACTCCTGGGTCAGGTCGTTCTCCTGCTGCATCTCCGGGATGATCTCCGGCTTAAAGCACTTCCGGGCGATCTCGGCGTTCAGGAACATCAGGTCGCCGTACTCCGCGGAAAAGTCCTTGCGGAACGGGGAGTCCAGCATGGCAGCCTTCCACGCCTGCTCATACTCCTCCAGCTCCGGGCCGAAGGTGTTCCAGAACTTCTCCTCTCCGTCGTAGAAGGTGTCGCGGGTGTCGATGGAGTGGCGGATGGAAGCCAGCGTGGCCTGCGTCTCCACGGTGCGGGACGCCGCCTCCTTCTCCAGAAAGACCTGCCGCGCCTCCTCGTAGGAAGCCGCGCTCTTCAGCCGTTCCGTCAGCTGGCTCATCTGCTTCTTCAACGCCTCCGCGTCCGGACGGGTATAGGGCATCTCGGAAAACTTCATGTCTTGTTCCTCCTTGTAGAATTATAATTAAGTCTATGCACGGCGGCGGCGCTCAGCACCGGGCCGTGGGGCTATACACTATTGCTGGCGGTTGTAGATGGCGCTGACCGCCTGCTTGTTCCCGCCGATAAAGACGACTGCCGTCACCGTTGTCATCGCCATGAAGACCGACAGCACCAGCCGGGCGGGCAGCAGCACCGTCAGGGCGCCCGCCAGCAGCTGACCGGTCAGGCTGCCCACGGTGTTCAGCATATTGAACGCACCGTTGAACCGCCCCTTCTTCTCATCCGGCACATAGCTCTGGGTGGCGGAGATACGGATGGTGTAGCTGGTGACGCCCAGCAGTCCGTTGCACAGGCACATCAGCATCATCACCGGCACAGGCATAAAGAGGTATGTTCCCTCCAGCAGGGAGATGAGGACATACACCGCCAGGGCGATGGCATACTTCCGGTGGGTGGGGAGCTGCACCTTGTAATGCACCAGACCGCCCACAGTACGGCCCACCACCATCATGCCCCACACCATCATGTAGACGTACTCGCCGTTTTCGAAGGTGCTTTTGAAGTAGGGCAGCGTGATGACCTGCGACGCGCCGGAGGCCAGCGAGCTGAAAGCGAAGTAGCACGCCACCGCCAGCAGGCCCTTCTCGCTCCACAGGAAGCGGAAGCCCTCTCCGATGTCCCGCAGCAGCCGCCGGGCAGAGGACTCCCCTGCCGTCACTGTGGCGCGCTGCATCTCGATGTACCGCTCCTCCGCCCGGATCTGCGTCTCCGCGATGGCGGCGGTGAGGAAGCACACGGCGTTGGCGCCCAGCAGCGGCGCGATGCCTACTTTGTTGTAAACGTAGGTGGAGACGGGGATCATCACCGCCGACAGCGTCTCCAGTACGCTGGCGATGGAGTAGGCCTTGGAGTAGTTGCCCTCCGTGATGAGCATGGGATAAAAGCTCTCGTAGGCCACCATGTAGATGCTGTTGATGGTGCCGATGACGAAGCACCAAACAGCCAGTATCGGAAAGCTGAACCACCCCTGACTCAGGATCAGCGCCGCCGTGGCGTAGATGCCGGCGGAGATAAAGTCCAGCGTGTAGATGGTGCGCTTCCGGGAGAACCGGTCTAATATAGCGCCGGAGAAGATGGGCGCGATGATCTGGGGTGCTGTGAACGCCGCGATGTAAATGGCGTACAGCAGGGACGACTGAGTGTAATCCAGCACCAGCAAGCTCAGTGCAAAGCCGGACATACTGTTGCCCAGCATAGAGACAACACTGCCCAGTGTGATGATGGTAAAATCCCGGGTCCACAGAGGAGCCGCCGGTTTGATTGCGTCGTTTTTTGCCATGGATGTGCGTGAGCCGCACCGCCACCCCCCAGTGCGCTCCTCTCCTTTCTTCGGATGAAATATTGTCGTGTGAGTAGACATTATAACGGATTTGTCCTCGAATGGCAAGCATCTTTCGCCGGGTCCGATGGTGCTTGCCACACGGCGCATCCCTGTGATATAATATACGGCAACAAAACTGTCCCTCTTTCGCGGACAAAGGAGGTTTTTCTCTATGATGCAGCACTCTGTCCAGCCTATGCTGGATTTCATCGCCGACAGCCCCAGCTGCTACCACGTGATCGCCAACACCGCCGCCGAGCTGACGGCAGCGGGCTATGCGCCCCTGTCTGAGCGGGAGCGCTGGACGCTGAAGCCCGGCGGAAGGTATTTCGTCACCCGCAACAGCTCCAGCCTCATCGCCTTCCGCGTGCCGGAGACCCTCACCGGCGGGTTCATGATGGCTGCCGCCCACAGCGACTCCCCCACCTTCAAGCTCAAGGAGCACGCAGAGCTGCGGAGCAACGGCTACGTCCGTCTGAACACCGAGAAGTACGGCGGGATGCTGATGGCCACATGGTTCGACCGTCCCCTGTCCGTGGCGGGCCGCCTGTTCGTCCGGGAGGGCGGCGGCATCGCGGAGAAGCTGGTGGACATTGACCGCGACCTGCTGGTGATCCCCAGCGTGGCCATCCACATGAACCGCAGCGCCAACGACGGCATGAAGTATCAGGCCAACGTGGACACCGTTCCCCTGTTCAGCGCCGAGGATCCCGACGCCGCCATTCTCTCCATGGCGGCCGAGGCCGCCGGCGTCCGGCCGGAGGATGTGCTGGGGCAGGACCTGTTCCTCTACTGCCGCGGCCGCGGCACGGTGCTGGGCGTCCACGGCGAGTACATCCTCTCCCCCAAGCTGGACGATCTGGCCTGCGCCTGGGGCTGCACCCAGGGCTTCCTGGCCTCCGGCGACAGCGGCAGCCTGCCGGTGCTGTGCATCTTCGACAATGAGGAGGTAGGCTCCGCCACCAAGCAGGGCGCGGCCTCCACCTTCCTGCGGGATACCCTGCGCCGCATCAGTCTGGCGCTGGGACAGGACGAAGAAGCGTTCCAGACCACGCTGGCCCGCAGCTTCCTCGTCTCCGCCGACAATGCCCACGCCATCCACCCCGATCACCCGGAGTATGCGGACGCCGACAACTGCCCCCGCATGAACAAGGGCGTGGTCATCAAGTTCAACGCCAACCAGCATTATGCCACGGACGGACGCTCCTGCGCGGTGTTCCGCGCCATCTGTACCGACGCCGGCGTGCCGGTGCAGGTCATGGCAAACCGTTCCGACCTGCCCGGCGGCTCCACACTGGGCTGCATCGCCGGTACGCTGGTACCGGTGAGCACCGTGGACATCGGTCTTGCCCAGTTGGCCATGCACGCCGCATGGGAGACCATGGGCGCTGCCGACTGCGGCTATCTGGCGGATGCCATGGCCCGCTGCTTCGAAACGGAGCTGTAAACGCAAAAAATATATCCCCCTCCGCCTGGAGGGGGATATATTTTTTTAGTTTAGTTGCCGCTGCTGGGAAAATCAATAGGTACCATCTCACCCATGACCACATAGCGGGCATTGTCAAAGTCGTAGGCGCAGGTGGACAGGGTCAGGATATTCCCGGTAGGTGTGCCGACGCTGGACTTGAACGTGGAGTTGGCGATGCACTCCTTGATGTAGTCCGAGGACAGGCTGTAGCTGTATACCGCGGAGTCGTGGGGCGTCACCATACCGGCGAACAGGTTCACCTTGTACAGCTGGTTGGGGGTATACAGATACATATAGGGATGGGCATCGTAGAAGGACTGATCTCTATACTTGACGATGGGTGCGAACATACGGCCGGTCTTCATGTTGTGGCCGTACACCAGATTGTTCTGGCTGGTAAAATTGGAGCTGCACTGCCAATCCAGAAATACCGTGCCGTTCTTGTTGCTGGAGCCGTCGATGTCGCGGTACAGGTAGTACTCGCCGCCCTCCTCCGCCGTCTGCACGATGGGGTAGTTCAGGCCGGTGTTGGCACAGTACAGCCAGCCCACCACGTCGGGGTACTTGGCCTGCAGTGTCTTGAAATCCACGGAGATATAGTCCGGCTCGCTGCCGGCGGGCTCAGGGGTGGAGCTGTTGTCCTTGTCGGTGTTGTCGGTATCGTTGCTGTCCGAACCCGGCGTCACCACCTGATCGATCAGATCCTGCTGCTTCCGCTCGCTCTGCTTCTTCTCCATCATGTAGCTGATGATCTTCACCGAGGAAAATACCAGCACCGCCAGCAGAAGCACCAGTATACCGTAGTACAGCACCTTGCCGTTTTTGCGCTTGCCGTTCCGTCTGGATCTTTCGCTGCGCTCTGCAGGACGGCTCTGCATACGCTCCTGTCGGGAATGAGCGCCGCGCTCCTCGCGGCGTCTGTTAGGTCTATCATTCATGTAACAAGCCTCCTTGTCTCCGGTCATTGTAGCAGGTTTCACTTTTCAATGCAAGTTGTATTTGCAACGTGTAACCAAATGTAACAGTTTGTCTTTACTTTACGCCGCTTTTGCGGTAAAATGCATCTACACAATATTGGACGGAATGTCGGTGCGATCCGTTCCGCGAAAAGGAGTTTTACTGCGATGATCTATTTCAACAGTGATTATCTGGAGGGCGCCCACCCCGCCCTGATGGCAAAGCTGAACGAGACGAACATGGTCCAGACCGTTGGCTACGGCGAGGACGAGTATTGCGCCGCTGCGCGGGAGAAGATCAAGGCGGTCTGTCAGGCCCCGGAGGCCGACGTCCACTTCCTGGCGGGCGGCACCCAGACCAACACCACCGTGATCGCCTCCATCCTCCGCCCCTGGCAGGGTGTGCTGTCCGCCGACAGCGGTCATATCAACTGCCACGAGGCAGGCGCCATCGAGTCCACCGGTCATAAGGTCATTACCCTGCCCGCCGAGAATGGCAAGATCACCGCCAAGCAGGTGGCGGACTATGTGGATTGGCACAAGAATGACGAGTCCACCGAGCACATCGTCCAGCCCGCCATGGTCTACATCTCCCATCCCACCGAGGGCGGCACCCTGTACACCAAGGCGGAGCTGACGGAGCTGTATAACACCTGCCGCGCCTGCGGCCTGCCCCTGTTCATCGACGGCGCCCGTCTGGGCTACGGCCTGATGGCCGACGGCACCGATCTGACCCTGCCGGAGATCGCCCGCCTGTGCGACGTGTTCTACATCGGCGGCACCAAGGTCGGCGCTCTGTTCGGCGAGGCTGTGGTCATCATGAACGAGGCACTGAAAAAGGACTTCCGCTTTATGATGAAGCAGCGGGGCGGCCGTCTGGCCAAGGGCCGTCTGCTGGGCATCCAGTTCGACGCCCTGTTTACCGACGATCTCTACTTCAAGATCTCCCGCCACGCCATCGAGATGGCCCACCAGATCCGGGATATCTTTGTCTCCGCCGGGTATCCCCTGCTGTTCGACTCCCCCACCAACCAGCAGTACCCCATCATGCCCGACGACGAGCTGGCCGAGATCGGCAAGAGCTTCGGCTACGAGTATTGGGAGCGTGTGGACGAGACCCACTCCGGCGTGCGGTTCTGCGCCAGCTGGGCCACCACGCAGGAAAACGTGGACGCCCTCCGCGCCGCCGTGCAGGCTCTGAAGAAGTAAGTACACCGCGTAAAAGCGCCTCTGACCGATGGTCAGAGGCGCTTTTTCATAGCTTTTTCGCCGCGATATCGCACAGCCGGAGCCGGACGCCGTTTTTCGCCGCCAGCTCGCCGCCCTTTTGCAGCAGCTTGTCCCGGTTCTTGGTGACCAACTGCACCACCAGCTCGTCCTTTTTCTCCTGCGGCATGGTGTTCAGCAGCGTCCGCGCCATGCTCACGGCCATGTTGGTATTTCCCGCCAGCACATTGCCGAGAATACCGCCCTTGCCGTCCTTCTCCAGCTTTTCCGCCAGAAGCGGCACCAGCAGCTCCGTCACGCTGTTGTAGTCGATATCGTCAATGAGGATCTTCAGCTCCAGCATAGGCTCACACCTTGGGGCCTGCCGCCGCCACCTCCGGGCTCATGTGGGTATACTTCTTGAAGTTCTCCGCAAAGCTCTGCGCCAGCTTCTTGCAGCTGGCCTCGTAGGCCGCCTTGTCCTCCCACGTGTTGGCGGGGATCAGCAGTTCGGAGGGCACGCCCTCGATGCTGGTGGGTACCTGCACACCGAAGGTGGGATCGATGACAAATTCGCTCTCTTCGATGGCGCCGGTGAGAGCCGCCGTCACCATGGCCCGAGTGTAGCCCAGCTTCATGCGCTTACCGGTACCGTTCCAGCCGGTGTTGACGAGGTAGACCTTGGCGCCGGCCTTCTCCACCTTCTCCGCCAGCATAGCGGCGTAGACGGAGGGATCCAGCGGCAGGAACGGCTCGCCGAAGCAGGTGGAAAACGTAGGCACCGGCTCGGTGACGCCGATCTCCGTACCGGCCACCTTGGAGGTGAAGCCGGACACAAAGTAGTACATGGCCTGATTCTTATCCAGCTTGCTGATGGGGGGCAGTACGCCGTAGGCGTCCGCCGTCAGGAAGATCACGGTCTTGGGTACGCTGGGGCTCATGCCGGACAGCTCCGCGTTGGGGATATACTCCACGGGGTAGCCCACGCGGGAGTTGACGGCCAGCGAGTCGTCGTCGAAATCGAACTCGCGGGTGTCGGGGTCCATGACCACATTTTCCACCAGTGCGCCGAAGCGGATGGCGTTGTAGATCTCCGGCTCCCCCTCCGGGCTGAGGTTGATGCACTTGGCGTAGCAGCCGCCCTCGAAGTTGAACACGGAGTCGTCCGCCCAGCCGTGCTCGTCGTCGCCGATGAGCATCCGCTGCGGGTCGGCGGACAGGGTGGTCTTACCGGTACCGCTGAGGCCGAAGAACACGGCGCTGTCGCCGTTTTTGCCGATGTTGGCCGAGCAGTGCATGGGGAATACGCCCTGCTTGGGCAGCACATAGTTCATCACGGAGAACACGGATTTCTTGATCTCACCGGCGTACTGGGTGCCGCAGATCACCACCTCGCGGGCCTCGTAGTCCACCAAAATGGCAGCCTCGCTGCGCGTGCCGTCGATCTCCGGGATGCACTTGAAGTTGGGCGCGGCGATGATGGTGTAGTCCTCATGGAAGTCCTTGAGCTGCTCCGCCGTGGGGCGGCGCAGGAGCTGGTGGATGAACAGGTTCTGGCTGGCCAGCTCGTTGACGATGCGGAACGCCTTGGTGTACTTGGGGTCGGCGCCGGCAAAGCCGTCGAAGATGAATATATCTCTCCCCTGCAAATAGGCCAGCACCTTGGCGCGGATGGCGTCGAACTTCGCCTTCTCGATGGGGCGGTTCACCTTGCCCCATGCAATATCGTCATGGATGGCCGGGGTGTCCACGATGAACTTATCGTTGGCGCTGCGGCCGGTGTACTTACCGGTCTTGACCACCAGCGCGCCGGTGTTGGACAGCGTACCCTCGCCGCGGCGCAGTGCGTGCTCCACCAGCTGCGCCGGTGTCAGGTTGCGGTACACAGCGCCGGCGTTTACCAGTCCCAGCTTTTCCAGTCCATAGGTTTCCATTGCTCGTTCCTCCTGTATCATATCAGTCATTTTGCTTTGCAGTCACACGCAGATGCAGCAGTGCCTCCAGCACGCCGCCGCCCACCGCCAGCGCCTTGTCCGAGGCGGTGGTACAGTACTCCGGACGGCACCGCGGGTCGACGTCGCCGGATTTCATACCCTTATGCACCGGCGTACCCTCCGGCAGGATACCGCGCACCACACCGTCGATGGTGCAGCGCATGGGAAGGCCGTTCACCTCGCCGGCCACATCGCCGGCCTTTACCGCCGCGCCGATGTCCAGCAGCTGATGGAACACGCCGTCCGCCGGGGCGCGCAGCACCCGTTCTCCGGCGTAGCCGCCGATGAGTCCGGGGATATTGGTATTGGGCAGGGCGCTGCCGTGATAGATGACCCGCCCCAGCGTATGGCCGCGCATGGTCTCTACCACCGCGTGGCAGTCCGTCCCGGCGGTGAACCCAGGCCCTATGCCGATGACCACCGGCGCGTCGGTGATGCGCGTACCCAAATTCCGCTTGGCAAGGATAGCGTCAACCACCGCGTCGGGTTGCAGTGCCTCGCGGCACGCGCCCGCCGGGTCTGCCAGCACCGGGATGACCCCCTGCGCCAGCAGCGTCTCCGCCTCCGCCGCGTCCGACGCCCGCACCGCCGTTACGTCCTCCACCACCGTTTTCCCAAGCACGATGGCCTGTGAAAAGCACACCGTCCGCCGGATGGCGGTGGGCGCGGGCAGATCGGTCATCACGACCTCCATATGGCTGCGGAACAGCCGCAGCGCGATGCCGGTGGCGATATCTCCGGCGCCGCGGATCAAGACTCTCATGCGAAAAACCTCGCCTCCTATATTCAATGGTAGGATAACACTTCGCCGGAAAAAGGTCAATCCCCGTTGACGTTTCCTTCTCCTCCTGATAGAATAGCGGTATGGAAACGAAAATGACGTACAACCTATCCTGCCGCCTGTTCACCGACGCCAAATGCTTCGGTCCGGGCGTAGCCCAGCTGCTGCACGCCGTGCAGGAGCTGCATTCGCTGCGCGCTGCGGCGCTGAGCATGGACATGGCCTACTCCAAGGCGTGGACGATCATCAAGAACTCGGAGAAGGCGCTGGGCTTTTCCCTGCTGGACTCCACCACCGGCGGCAAGGGCGGCGGCGGCGCGGCACTGACGCCGGAGGGAGCGCGGCTCCTCCGCGCCTACGACACGTTCTGCGCCCGGCTGCACGATGCGGCGGACGAGCTGTTTCAGGAGGAGTTTGCCCCCTTCCTCTGATACCATCCAGCTTTGCTATTTGACACAGGCGCTCCGGCTATCTTGGCCGGAGCGCCTGTTTTTTCTGTTTGTCCGCCGTGCTTACGCCGCGATGCGGATGACCGCGTCGCCGCTGGTCGTCTCCAGCTCCCACACGCAGTCCGCGCCGACGGCGCTGTCCACGTCGCTGTCGAGTTGGCCGCTGACTGTGCGGAATACCACATTTACCGGCACACCCGGTTTCTCCGTCAGTGTCAGTGCAACGCCGCCGCTGACCGTCTCCACCTCCAGCTCCGTTGGTAAGACCTCCAGCGTCAAGGCCACCGTACCGCTGACGGTGTCCGCCTCCAGCTTTGCGGTGCGGACACTGCCGCTGACAGCGCCGCTGGTGGTGGACAGAGAGATCTCCCCGGCGTTGGCGGCGCTGACGCTGACGTTTCCGCTGACGCTGGACACATCCAGCTCCTGAAGCGTCAGCGTGTCCTCCTCCGTCAGATCCACAGACACGTCGGCGCTGACCGTATGGATATCCAGTTCGTGCAGCACCATGCTGCGGGGCAGCTTGACCGTCAGGTGTTTTTTCTGCGAGGCGCTGACCGTCAGCGGCTGGGAGAGGATATCCAGCGTGCTGTCGTCCTCGTCCACACGCCACTCCATCTTCAGCGCCACATCGCTGCCGTCCATCATCGTCTCCGAAAGCTCGATGCCCTGTCCGTCGTACAGCTCCACCGTGACGAAACCAGACGTCCAATCAATGTTGATGGAGCGGAACCCGTTGAGCTGGACGATATCCACGTTCCCGGCGCTGTACCCCTCATCGGGCAACGCCGTTCCCTCCCCGTCGGTACGGCTCGGCGGGGGCGTCTGTGTGCAGGCGGCCAGTACCAGCGTCATGACCAGCGCCAGCAGCAGCGCGATGCCTTTTTTCATATGTGTATACCTCATTTCCGCAGTTTTTCCCAGATGGTGACCTGTCCCGTTTCACGGGTGCGATCCATGTCGATGACCCGCTGGTTCCGGCTGCCCCGGAACTGGAGGGAGATGTCCTTCAGCTCCTTGACGAACCGCCCGTCCACCAGCACGTTGATGCAGGCGAGCATCCCGTCCGTAGCCTCGCACCGGGGATAGCTGCCGTCACGCAGCAGCTCATCGTCCAACCGAAAGCCGGTGAAGCACCAGATGGTCTTGTCCGGGTACTTTTCCCGCACCTCCCGCAAGAGGGGCAGCAGCTCCCGCTGGTTCCGGGGCTCGAAGGGCTCGCCGCCCAGCACGGTCAGGCCGTTGATAAAGGGCTTGTCCAACTCGGCGAAGATCTCCGCCTTCGTCTCGTCGGTAAAGGGCTTGCCGTAGTCGAAGTCCCACGTCTGGGGCTGGAAGCAGTCCGGGCAGTGGTTGGTGCAGCCGGAGACGAACAGCGTCACCCGCACGCCGATACCATTGGCGATATCACATTTTTTCAGTTCTCCGTAGTGCATAACGGCCTCCTATGGCAGGATCATACCAGAAACCCGCCGATAAATCATGAACAGATTGAAAAAGGCGGGCGTCTGCCCGCCTTTTTTGCGTTGCTTACAGATGCAGCACGCGGTCCTTGATCTCCTGCGTGCGGCCCTGGTTCCAGAACTGGGTGCCGATGTAGCCGCAGGTGCGCCGCGCCACGTTCATCTTGTCCTGATCGGTGTTGCCGCACTGAGGGCATTTCCAGATCAGCTTGCCGTCCTGCTCCACGATCTCGATCTCGCCGTCCCAGCCGCACACCTGACAGTAGTCGCTCTTGGTGTTCAGCTCGGCGTAGATGATGTGGTCGTAGATGAACTTCATGACCTCCAGCACCGCGTCCAGATTGTTCTGCATATCCGGCACCTCCACATAGCTGATGGCGCCGCCGGGGGACAGATGCTGGAACTGTGCCTCGAACTCCAGCTTTTTGAATGCGTCGATCGGCTCCGTCACATGGACGTGGTAGCTGTTGGTGACATAGCCCTTGTCGGTGATGCCCTCCACCACGCCAAACCGCTTTTGCAGGCACTTGGCGAACTTATAGGTGGTGGATTCCAGCGGCGTGCCGTACAGGGAGAAGTCAATGTTGTGCTGGGCCTTCCACTTCTTGCAGGCGGCGTTCAGCGCGTTCATGATCTCCAGTGCAAAGGGGGTGGCGCTGGGGTCGGTGTGGGATTTGCCGGTCATGTACTTCACGCACTCGTACAGGCCCGCATAGCCCAGGGAGATGGTGGAGTAGCCGCCGAACAGCAGCTTGTCGATGGGCTCGCCCTTCTTCAGCCGGGCGCAGGCGCCGTACTGCCACAGGATGGGCGCGGCGTCGGACAGCGTACCCTTCAGCCGCTCGTGGCGGCACAGCAGCGCCCGGTGGCACAGCTCCATGCGCTCATCGAAGATGCGCCAGAACTTCTCGATATTGCCGCCGGAGCTGAGGGCGATATCCGGCAGGTTTACCGTCACCACGCCCTGATTGAACCGGCCGTAGTACTTGGGTTTGCCGTTCTCATCCACATAGGGGGTCAGGAAGCTGCGGCAGCCCATGCAGGGGTAGCAGTGACCCTCGCCGTTCTTGTCCACCTTCAGCTCCAGCATCTTCTTCTCGCTGATATAGTCCGGCACCATCCGCTTGGCGGTACATTTGGCCGCCAGCTCCGTCAGGTACCAGTACTTGCTATCCTCGTGGATGTTGTCCTCCTCCAGCACATAGATGAGCTTGGGGAACGCCGGTGTGACCCACACGCCCTTCTCGTTCTTCACGCCCTGATACCGCTGGAGCAGCATCTCTTCGATGATGACCGCCAGATCGGCCTTCTCCTGCTGGCTGCGAGCCTCGCCCAGATACATGAACACCGTGATGAACGGCGCCTGTCCGTTGGTGGTCAGCAGCGTCACCACCTGATACTGGATGGTCTGCACGCCGCGGCGGATCTCCTCCCGCAGGCGCTTCTCCGCGATGGCGTTGATCTTATCCTCCGTCACCGCCACGCCCACGGCGTCAAACTCCTCCCGCACGCTGGCGCGGATCTTGTTGCGGCTCACCTGCACGAAGGGCGCCAGATGGGTCAAGGAGATGGACTGGCCGCCGTACTGGTTGCTGGCCACCTGCGCCACGATCTGGGTGGCGATGTTGCAGGCGGTGGCGAAGCTGTGGGGCTTTTCGATGAGCGTACCGGTGATGACGGTGCCGTTTTGCAGCATATCCTCCAGATTCACCAGATCGCAGTTGTGCATATGCTGGGCATAATAGTCGCTGTCGTGGAAGTGGATGATGCCCTCACGGTGCGCCTCCACAATATCCTGCGGCAGCAGGATGCGCTCGCTGAGGTCGCGGCTGACCTCGCCGGCCATATAGTCCCGCTGGGTGGAGTTGACCACCGGATTCTTGTTGGAGTTCTCCTGCTTGGCCTCCTCGTTGTTGCACTCGATGAGGCTGAGGATCTTGTCGTCGGTGGTGTTGGACTTACGCACCAGCGAGCGGGTGTAGCGGTAGGTGATGTAGTGCTTGGCCACCTCAAAGGCGCCGTGGGCCATGATGTAGTGCTCCACCATGTCCTGGATCTCCTCCACGGTGGGGGCGCGGTTCATCTTCTGGCACTGCAGCTCCACGGACTCCGCGATCCGCTGGATCTGCACCGGCGTCATCCGGTCCACCTCCTCCACGGACTCGTTGGCCTTGGTGACGGCGATAATGATCTTGGTAATGTCGAAGCCGACCTCGGCTCCGTTTCTCTTTATGATCCTCATAGGGGCCCTCCTTCGTTCTCTCCTATCCCTCGCGCCCCATATATCGGGGCGTGTATACACATTTCTGCCTTATCATACGCTATATCTTGTGTCTTTTCAAGGTGAAAATTCAAAATATAGAGAGGACTGTTGCCAAAAAGCGGCAGATATTTTTGTGTATCCTGCCCAAACTCGCGCTCTGCCGTACAAGATATGGTATTTTTTCGGCGCAGAATACGGTCATATTGGCTGGTGTTTCCCCTACTCCTCCCTCTTTTCGCGCATTTTTCCCCTGCCGGAAAAATCGGCGTTGCACCGGAATGTCAGATATGGTATAATAAGACGGTTATTATAACAAAAACCGCCAACCGCACTCTACTGAAAGAGGGGAAACTCACCATGCGACCCGATACCCGTTCGCTGCTCCACGGCATCTTCAATTTGATATTGCCGTTTTTCGCCTATGATCTGGCGGGCCTGCTGGTCTTTTCCCTGACGGTGGGTGACTATTCGCCGTGGCTCTCCGTCTGGCCCATGCGCATTCTCACCTATCTCCCCTTTCTCTCCGACCTCATTGGCGTGATCGTCGGCGGGGTGCGCTACGCAAGACGCGGCAGGACCCGCGCCCTGCTGGGGATCATCTTCTCCGTAGGCGGCGCGGCGCTGTACTATATGCTCCGCTTCCATCTGGGCTTTACCCTGCTTGGGATGCTGGTCTGATTTTTTTATGATAAGGAGGGCGCGGTATGCGGCCTGAATTTATTACGGTGGGAACAGTTGTCAATGCCCACGGCGTCCGCGGCGAGGTGAAGGTGAACCCCGCCGGCTTTGATCCGGCGTTCATCGCCGCCTTCCGCACCCTGTACATCGGCGGGGCGGAGACAAAAGTCACCGCCGCCCGCGTCCACAAGTCCACTGTGCTGCTGACGCTGCCCGGCGTGGACACCATGGACGGCGCGCTGGCGCTGAAGGGCCGCAGCGTGGCCATCCGCCGCACCGATGCCCACCTGCCCGCCGGGGAGTTCTTTGACGAGGAGCTGGAGGGCTGCGCCGTGGTGGACGACGCCACCGGCGAGGAGCTCGGGCGGCTGGACAAGGTACTGTCCTACCCCGCCCACAAGGTCTATCAGGTGCGGGGCGGCGCTCACGAGTACCTGATTCCCGCCGTACCCGATGTGTTCATCGTCTCCGCCGACCCGGATGCGGAGATCATCCGCGTCCGCATGATGAAAGGATTGGCCACCGATGAGGATTGATATCATGACCCTGTTCCCCGATGCGGTGGACGCCATGATGAACGCCTCCATCATCGGACGGGCGCAGGAACGGGGCTTCGTCACCATCCGCACCCACCAGATCCGGGAGTTCACCACCAACAAGCAGATGCAGGTGGACGATTACCCCTACGGCGGCGGACGTGGCGCGGTGATGCAGGCCGACCCGCTGTACCGCTGTTGGCAGCATATCTGCGACGAGGCCGGCGGGCGGGTACACACCATCTATATGTCCCCCTGCGGGCGGGTGCTGACCCAGCAGGTGGCACGGGAGCTGAAGGCGCAGCACGACCATCTGATCCTGGTCTGCGGCCACTACGAGGGCGTGGATCAGCGGTTTCTGGACGAGTGCGTGGACGAGGAGATCTCCATGGGTGACTTTGTCCTCACCGGCGGTGAGATCCCGGCCATGGCGCTGGCGGACTGCCTGTGCCGCATGGTGCCGGGCGTCCTGCCGGAGGAGAGCTGCTACACCGATGAGAGCCACTGGAACGGGCTTTTGGAGTACCCCCAGTACTCCCGGCCGGAGGAGTGGCACGGCCGCAAGGTGCCGGAGGTGCTGCTCAGCGGACACCACGGCAACGTGGCGGATTGGCGCACGCGGGAAAGCTACAAGCGCACCATGGCGCGGCGTCCCGACCTGTGGGAGAAATTCGATCTGACGCAGGTACACAGCCGCCACGACAAGAAGGTGCTGGCGCAGGCGCTGGCGGAGTATGAGGCCACGCAGCAGCCTGCCGCCGAGACGGATACAGAAGCAGAATAAGCGGGAGACGGCGAAGGCCGTCTCCCTTTTTGGTTGATTTGGCATTTTTGCCGGAAAACCAACAGTTTTTCCGTTTTCGTTGTTGTAGTTTCCCCAAAGCTCCTGTATAATAAAACGGTGAAAACCGGCAGTATGCTGAAAATACGAAGGAGGAACACCGAATGAACGAAAAATACAGTGCGCTGTTTACCCCCTGGAAGATCGGCAATGTGGAGATCAAGAACCGTATCGTGCAGCCCTCCATGGGCGGCACGTCTCTGTTCGGCTGGATGGAGCCGTGCCATTTCGATAAGGAGGCCGCCTACCACATCCTGAACCGCGCCCAGAACAACGTGGGTCTGGTGCTGCCGGGTATGCAGTGCGTCCGCGACGCCATGGGCGGGCGCTGGCTCTACCAGAACAAGAAGATGTTCAAGGATCTGGCGGAGTGGCTGCCGGAGTTCCATAAGACCGGCTCCAAGCTGTTCATCCAGCTGGCCGCCGGTATGGGCCGCTCCATGGCCATCAACGAGCTGATGGTGAAGATGCTGCAAAACAAGGCCTTCGGCGCAGTGAGCAAGCCCTTTATCGACATCGACTACATCACCGCTTCCGCCTCCGCCACCCCCAACCGCTGGTATCCGGAGATCAAGTCCCGCCCCCTGACGGTGGACGAGATCCACGAGATGGTGGACGCCTTTGCCAAGACCGCCAAGCTGCTGCAGGATGCCGGTGTGGACGGTGTGGAGATCCATGCGGTCCACGAGGGCTATCTGCTGGATCAGTTCACCATCGCCAACATGAACTACCGTACCGACGAGTACGGCGGCTCCTTCGAGAACCGCTACCGCTTCCCCGTGGAGATCGTGCAGGCCATCAAGGCCGTCTGCGGCAAGGACTTCCCGGTGGCGCTGCGCTACTCCGTGGTGTCCAAGACCAAGGGCTTCTGTCAGGGCGCCGTCCCCGGTGAGGAGTTCACCGAGTTCGGCCGCGACATGGCGGAGTCTGAGCGCGCCATCAAGTATCTGGAGGACGCGGGCTACGATATGTTCGACTGCGACAACGGCACCTACGACGCGTGGTACTGGGCGCATCCGCCGGTCTATATGCCGGAGAACTGCAACCTGCCGGAGGTGGAGCATATCAAGAACTTCACCACCAAGCCGGTGGTCTGCGCCGGCAAGATGGATCCCGCCAAGGCCGCCGAGGAGATCGCCGCCGGCCGTCTGGACGCCGTGGGCATCGCCCGCCAGAATCTGGTGGACCCCGAGTGGGTCAACAAGATCATCGAAGACCGGGTGGAGGACATCAAGCCCTGCATCAACTGCCACAACGCCTGCTTCAGCTTCAACAAGTCCGAGGGTACGCCCAATATGCAGCCCATGAACGACTCCCTGCATCTGGCGCGCTGCGCCCTGACCCCCTCCACCATGCAGCACAACAAGTATAAGATCGTCCCCGCCAGAAAGCCCAAGAAGGTGGCGATCATCGGCGGCGGCATCGGCGGTATGGAGTGCGCGCTGGTGCTGAAGAAGCGCGGTCACACCCCCGTGATCTTTGAGAAATCCGGCGAGCTGGGCGGTCTGTATATCACCGCCGCCGCCATGAGCTTCAAGGAGGCCGACAAGGCGCTGCTGCGCTGGTATGAGCGGGAGCTGAAGAAGAACAACATCGAGGTGCGCTTCCACATGGAGATCAACGCTCCCGCCACGCTGCGCCGGGAGTTCGACGAGGTCATCGTCTGCACTGGCTCCGCCCCCAAGACCCTGCCGGTGAAGGGCTTCAACAAGACCATCAACTTCACCCAGCTCCTGCTGAATCAGGTGGACGCCGGCGACCGCATCGTGTTCTTCGGCGGCGGCCAGTCCTCCTGCGAGGCGGCCTATGAGATGGTGCTGCAGGGCCGTCACCCCATCATCGTGGAGTACGCCAACGACCTGATCGCCACCCCCGGCACCTGCCTTGCCAACGCCTCCTTCCTCCGGGAGATGCTGGCGTTCAAGAAGGTGCCTGTCTACCTGAACTCCACCATCACCGAGATCGACGATGGCTTCGTCATGGTCAAGGGCAAGGACGGCCAGACCCAGCGCATCGACTGCGACAGCGTGGTCAACGGCATCGGCTTCGTTCCCGCGCCCATCGCGCCGGACGACAAGAAGGTACACCGTGTGGGTACCTGTGAGAAGTGGGGCAACCTGCGCAACGTCATCTGGGGCGCATGGGATGTCTGCATGAATATCTAATCAGGCAAACAGCAGCCCCGCTCCTGACGGAACGGGGCTGCTTTCGATCCGCGCTTTTGCGCCGGGCAGTCCGATAAAAAAGCTGCCCTGACAACGGATTGTCAGGGCAGCTTTTCTGCTTTTATTTACCGGAAGATCTCGCCGCTGGTGGGGTTGCCCGCCGCCTGAGACTCGTCGGTGTCGATGTGCATGGTGGTGGCGCCGTCCTTGTTGACGCGAACGACCACGTCGTCGAAGATCAGCTTACGGCCCTCGCCGCCGCAGGCCACGCGAATGATATCCTTATCCTTGACGCCCAGCTCGGCAGCGTCCTTCTCCAGGATGTGCAGGTGACGCTTGGCCACGATGACGCCCTCGGTCAGCTCCACCTCTCCGGCAGGCCCGATGAGCTTGCAGGCGCCGGAGCCCTTGACGTCACCGCTCTCGCGGACAGGTGCGTCGATGCCCAGCGTGCGGGCGTCGGTGGCGGAGACCTCCACCTGATCGGCCTTGCGGACGGGGCCGAGGATGGACACGTTGGCCATCTCCTTCTTGGGGCCGACGATGGTCAGACGCTCGTTGCAGGCGTACTGGCCGGGGTAAGACAGGGGCTTGCGGATGGTCAGCTCATAGCCCTTGCCGAACAGCTTCTCCACCGTCTCCTGAGTCAGATGGATGTGACGGGCGGAAGTTTCGATCATGAAACTCATAGTAGATCTCTCCTTTGTTTTTTCTTGCAGTGTGATATTATTGTTCCCGCGGAGGGAATTCTTCCTTTTCCGATACACGGCGCAGCTCCGTGACGTTGCCGATGTAGAAGTACATCCTGCCGGACGGCACGATCTCGCCGGTGACGGACACAAAATCGCCGGGGCGCAGGGTCTTTGCCTCCGCCATGGCCTCCTCGTTGCCGTCGAAATGGATCAGCAGGCCGAAGCCCGTATCGCCGTGGCCATCCAGATTCAGATGCCACCACGGAAAGCGCAGCGTCACCGTGCGCCCGGCGTACTTCCCCTGCTGGCCGTGGGTATACTCGGCCTTCACATGGTCAAAGGACAGCGGCACCAGCTCACCGTCGGGCATATGGAAATACAGCCCGCCGTACAGACGGCCCAGCCGCTTTTCGCGGTTGCTCTTCCGGCTGACCATCAGCATTCCCATCAGCACCACCAGCGCCACACCGTACAGGCCCTGGCCCTTGATCAGGCACCAGATGCACGCCAGAATGCCCGACACCAGAATGATGCGGTTGATCACGTCCTGACCCAGCCAGATCTCTTTCAGCTTTCTCATGCACGTTCTCCTTTTCTCTGTTTCCAACTTTATTATTCTATCACATACCCATCACTTATGCAAGCGCTAACCCCCGCCAAAAACCGCAAATTTGCCCTTGCATTCTCTATGATTCTTGGTATAATCATGGCAGATAGAATATCGGCTAATATCGTGATTTTCTAATAGGAGGCGTATATGTCGGTCAAGCTCGAATTGTATCGTGTCTTTAAGGAAGTGGCCGAGGTAGGCAACATCACCGCCGCGGCGCAGGCGCTGTATATCTCCCAGTCCGCGGTGAGCCAGTCCATCAAGCAGCTGGAGAACGATCTGCAGACCCGGCTGTTCTCCCGGAACTCCCGGGGCGTCACGTTGACGGCGGAGGGAAAAATGCTCTATGAGTATGTCCGCAGCGCCATGGGCCTGCTGGAGACCGGCGAGGAAAAGCTGTCCCAGACCCGCGAGCTGCAAATGGGCCAGCTGGTCATCGGCGCCAGCGACACCGTTACCAGCCAGTTCCTGCTCCCCTATCTGGACGGCTTCCACCGTGAGCATCCCGCCATCCACATCCAGATCATCTCCGGCCGCAGCCATAAGGTGCTGGGTCTGCTGCGCTCCGGCAAGGTGGACATCGCCTTTGCCAGCACCCCCACGGATATGACGTCGTTGGAGGCGCACCCCTGCTTCCCCACCCACTCCATCTTCGTGGCTGGCAACGACTATCCCTGCGACTTCGACCATGTCTACTCGCTGGAGGAGATCTCCGCCTTCCCCCTGATCCTGCTGGAGCGCAAGGCGTCCAGCCGCCTGTATCTGGAGCGGTTCTTCCTCCAGAACGGCCTGCGCCTGAACCCGGAGATCGAGCTGGGCGCCCGCAGCCTGCTGGTGGATCTGGCCGCCATCGGCTTCGGCGTAGCCGGCGTGACGGAGGAATTTGTGACCCGCGAGCTGGACAGCGGCCGCCTGCGCCGGCTCAAGACCTCGTTCCAGATCCCGCCCCGCTCCGTGGATATGTGTATGCTGCGGGACGTGCCGCAGACCGCCGCGGCGCAGCGTTTTGCGGAGTTTGTCAAACAGAGCTTATCGGAGAAATAAGCCCAGCTTTTCCTCCGGTAAAACCTACAAAAAAGGGCAAAAAGCACCGGGATATTCTGCATTTTTTCCTGTTGCTTTTCTGTTAAAAATCGGGCAGTATAAAGCAGTATAAAACTAATACTTTTGAGAGGAAGTGGTGACCATGCAGCAGCTTAAGGATCGCATCCAGCGGGAGGGGCGTGTTCTCCCCGGAAATATCATCAAGGTGGATGGTTTTCTGAATCACCGCATAGATACCGCTCTGATGAGCGATATGGCAGACGAGTTCGCCAAGTATTTCGACGTGAAGGATATCACGATGGTGCTCACCGCCGAGGCGAGCGGTATCGCTTTGGCCACGATCTGCGCCCAGCGATATGGCGTCCCCATGGTGTTCGCTAAGAAGGCCAAGAGCGATAACATCGAGGGCGGCCTGTACCAGAGCGATATTTTTTCCTACACCTACAAGAAGAAAGTGACCCTGCTGGTTTCTCAGGACTGGATCAACTCCAATGACCGTGTGCTCATCATCGATGACTTCATGGCCAAGGGCTACGCCATGCGCGGCCTCATCGACATCGTGAACAAGGCCGGCGCTACGCTGGTCGGCATCGGCGTCGCCGTGGAGAAGGGCTTCCAGGACGGCGGCGACAGCCTGCGCCGCGAGGGATATCCCATCCACTCTCTGGCCATCATCGACGAGGCCGACGAGCATCACATCCGCTTCCGGGAGGGTACCTGACATGAAGAAAGTCCTTGTACTGGATTTTGGCGGGCAGTATAACCTGCTGGTGGCCCGCCGTGTCCGTGAGTGCGGCGTGTACTGCGAGATCAAGTCTTTCCGCATCTCCATGGATGAGGTGCGCGCCTTTGCACCTGATGCGCTGATCTTCACCGGCGGCCCCGCCACCGTGTTTGAGCCGAAGGCCCCCATGGTGGACAAGGCGCTGTTCGAGCTGGGCATCCCCGTGCTGGGTATCTGCTACGGCCAGCAGCTGATGATGCATCTGCTGGGCGGTCAGTGCCGCAAGGCCGAGACCCGTGAGTACGGCAAGATCCAGCTGACCCACGGCACCTCTCCCCTGTTTGAGGGCGTACCCGAGACGTCCGTGTGCTGGATGAGCCACGGCGTGGAGGTGGAGCGTCTGGCACCCGGCTTTACCGCCATCGCCCATACCGATGGCTGCCAGAACGCCGCCGTCTGCTGCGCCGAGAAGAACCTGTACGGCGTGCAGTTCCACCCCGAGGTGCTCCACACCGAGTACGGCAAGGAGATCCTCCAGAACTTCCTGTACCGCATCTGCGGCTTCCGTCCCGAGTGGTCTATGGCTTCCTATCTGGAGGATGCCGTGGCCGAGTGCCGCCGTCAGATCGGCGACGGCCGCGTGCTGCTGGCGCTCTCCGGCGGTGTGGACAGTTCCGTGGCTGCCGCCCTGCTCCAGCGGGCTGTCGGCGACCAGCTGACCTGCATCTTCGTGGATCACGGTCTGCTGCGTAAGGACGAGGGCGATCAGGTGGAGCACGTTATGAAGAACCAGTTCCATGTGGACGTCCGCCGCGTCAACGCCGGGCCTCGCTTCCTCGGTAAGCTGGCCGGCGTCACCGATCCCGAGCGCAAGCGCAAGATCATCGGCGAGGAGTTCATCCGCGTCTTTGAGGAGGAGGCCAAAAAGATCGGCGCCGTGGACTTCCTGGCGCAGGGTACCATCTACCCCGACGTGGTGGAGTCCGGTCTGGGCGGCGAGTCCACCGTTATCAAGAGCCACCACAACGTGGGCGGTCTGCCCGACTGCGTGGACTTCAAGGAGATCGTCGAGCCGCTGCGCCGTCTGTTCAAGGACGAGGTACGCCAGCTGGGTACCGAGCTGGGTCTGCCCGACGAGCTGGTGTGGCGTCAGCCCTTCCCCGGCCCCGGTCTTGCCATCCGCGTGATCGGCGAGATCACCGAGGAGAAGCTGTCCATCCTGCGGGATGCCGACGCCATCTTCCGTGAGGAGATGAAGCTGGCGGGTCTGGATCGCACCACCAGCCAGTTCTTCGCCGTGCTCACCGATCTGCGCAGCGTGGGCGTCATGGGCGACGAGCGTACCTACGACTACACGCTGGCACTGCGGGCGGTGCAGTCTCAGGACTTCATGACCGCTACATGGTCCCGCCTGCCCTACGAGCTGCTGGATAAGGTCTCCGGCCGCATCGTGGGCGAGGTCAAGCATATCAACCGCATCTGCTACGACATCACCTCCAAGCCCCCCGCCACCGTAGAGTGGGAGTAATCGCCACTTACCCGAAAACCCTTTATTTTCAAGGGTTTTCGGGTTTCTTTTTTGCTCCGGGTACATGAAAGGTACACGGCGGGTACACGAAAAATTTATGCGAAAGCCTCCAAGCGGTCTGCAACTTCCCCGTGTTTTGTCGGGTACAGGTGGGAATAAATCTCCAAAGTTGTCGTTACGCTCTCATGCCCGAGGCGTTCGCTGATCAGCAGCGGTGCAAAACCGAGTTCAATCAGCAAGCTGGCGTGGCTGTGACGAAGATCGTGCACCCGTATCTCCCGGAGTCCGGTCTTCTTGCAGCCCCTTTCCATTTCGTGCTTCAAATAATGCTTTGTTACTTCAAACAGTCTATCTGACGGATCGTAGCCGTACAATCTGTCGGCATAATCCTTTACCAAATCGCAAACGAATTGCGGCAAGGTAATTTTGCGATTGCTTTTTGGCGTCTTTGGGTCAAGGAATAAGTCCTCGCCGTCTATACGCGCATAGTTTTTTGTAATGGAAACCGTCCGTTCCTCAAAGTCGAAATCGTTCAGGGTCAAAGCTAGCATTTCTCCGGATCGCATTCCTGTCCAGTAAAGCAGATTAAAGATGACCTTGGACTGCAGCTTATCACTGACAGCATCAATAAAAATCTTGAATTCGTCCGCTGTCCAGATCTGTTCCAAGCCAGAATTCTTTTTACCGATAGTTCCGCTTTTTTGTACCGGATTGCTGCCGAGGCCGTAATACTTGACTGCAAAATTGAAAATCGCAGACAACTGGCTGTTCAGAGTTCTCAGATAGGTTGGCTTATAATTCTTCTGATTGTTCATCAGCTCGGTTTGCCAGCGACGCACATTCATCGGCTGGATCTCATTGACTTTCAAATTCTTGAAATACGGCATAATATGTACCGCAATGATGTCCTCTTTCCCTTTGTAGGTAGTCGGTCTGATTCTGGCTTTGCAGTCATCCATATAGATCTCTACCATATCACTAAAAAGCATATCGCAGGAATTTGATGTCTTGCTCAGAAAATCCAGTTCATACTGCTTGGCCTCTTTTTGCAGGCGAAAACCTTTCTTCTTTTTCTGCTTTTTGGTGCCTGTCCAATCTGTGTAAACAAATTTACAGTACCATAACCCTGTCTTTTCGTCTTTGTAGGTCGGCAATGATTTCACCTCCGATCTGTAAAAGTTTCATCGCCCGGATACGGTTTCCCTCGTCACTTACAGGTAGGTATTCTCGTAAAAATATTTGGCAGATACCTTGCCCGCCACAGTCAGCTTTCCGGCTTTTTCCAGTTCACTGTTAAGCCGCTTGATAATGCGGTATGCCGTACTGCGGGAAACACCGAGTAATTCGGCAACATCCGTTGCTGTCAAGTATCTTTTGCTCGTCTGTAATGCTGTCGGTTTGTATTCCGCCATGTTTTCCTCCTTTCTGACAGCCTGCAGCAATGGAGTATCCTTGCGATATTGTCATTATACTACTTTTCGCAAAAGATCCCGTGTGGGGCTGTCCGCATATATTTATATTTAGTTTGTGTTCAAATTAAAAACGCCTGTCCGCCGGGCCATTTCCTGCGCCCATTTCAGCCGCGTATTGGCAGGCTGCCGCTATACGGCAATTCTTCTGTGGGCACGCTCCGAATCGATCATCGTGGCATACTGTCCGCAGATCCTGTATAACTCCCGGCGGAAGGATATTCGGTTTTCAAGGTGCATAAGCGGATAGAGCTTCTTCCTCTATCCGTTCACTAATAAACACGGGGGTATACCCGCCTTTTCTGCAATCAAAATTCAAAAAAGCGAAATTTCCTTTTCCGTATTGCCACCCGCATAACTATATATAGTTTCTAAATTCTTGACAAACACGATATATTGTGCTATACTTCTTCTGTAATTGATTTTTGTGCGTTGTCCGTAAGGACCAGCAGTACGCTTCTGCATTGCACATATCGTTAAGTTTGCAGTATGTCAGTAGTATAACTGTGCCGTGAGGCCGGTTATGTACTGGCATTTTTTATTTTTTAAGGATATTTATATCCTCTGCGAGAATGACACCTGTTCGTAATTCATTACGGACATGAATGCCTGAAAAGGCATCGGCTGTTGTTCTCGCTTTTTTTATGCCCAAAAAGCCTTCGTGCTTTTGGAATACATTTTTAGAAAGGCGGAAATCGAATGAAAAGACGAACCCATCGGCACTCGCACAGAAGAGTGTCCAGACCTGCTGTGTTCAAGCAGCAGGTAAAAAGAAAGGAGGCAAGAAAGCTTGCAAAGTACCCGCTGAAAACGGTATATGTCTCTCGCACAAGGCTTTATCAGCCTCAGAATCGAGGTGCATAATATGCCGAACACAACGAGTACCTACGAACCGCTGGTTTTGGTTGACACGGCAGATCTGCCGGAGGAGGAATGGCTGGAATATCGCCGCAGAGGAATCGGCGGAAGTGACGCCGCTGCCATTTTAGGTGTGTCCCCATTTGCGACCGCCCGCGACCTCTACTACGACAAACTCAAAGTCGTATCGTATGAGGACGGCGAAAGCAACTGGGTGCAAAAGAAGGTCGGGCATTTGCTTGAGGATCTGGTCGCTGAGATTTTCCATGTGAAAACAGGTTTTGAGATCTATCAGGTGAAGAAGATGTTTTATCACCCGGTCTACACCTATATGCTGGCAGACATTGATTACTTCATCCGATTGCCAAACGGCAAAACGGCGATCCTTGAGATCAAGACCACAAACTACAACGCCAAGGATCATTGGTGGTGCGACGGACAGGAGATCGTTCCCGTCAACTACGAGATCCAGGGCCGCCATTATATGTGCGTGATGAATATGGATGAGGTGTACTTCTGCTGCCTTTACGGCAATAACGAAAATGAAGTCATCATCCGGCACATTGAGCGTGACCCGGATTACGAGGCGGAAATGATCGCTCTGGAGGGCAACTTCTGGAACTACCATGTTCTGACACAGACACCGCCGCCGTACACAGAGGACGGTGAGCTGACGCTTGAAAGCGTTCGGCGTCACTTCGGCCCTGCCGACGAAAACGCCCCTGAGATCGAGCTGAGTGTGCCGCTGGCAAGCAGTCTGGTGCGCTATACCGAGCTGCAGGCGGAAAAGTCGGAATTGAACCGTGAGGTCAAGCGGGTCGAAAACGAGATGAAACGGCTGCAAGGGCGCATTGTGGCGGAAATGGGACGAAGCTGCACGGCTACGGCAAACAGCGGCGGCGTTTCCTATTCCATCAGCTACAAGCCTACGAGAAAGCCCGACATCGGCAAGGAAAATCTGATACGGCTGAAAGCACAGCATCCCGATATTTATGAGGATTATGTGACGGTATCGGAAAGCCGCCGCTTCTATGTAAAGCGCAAATTTGACGAGGCGGCATAAACGGAAGAAAGGATGGTGCAGATGAAAAACGATGCACAGAAAGAAAACGAGAAAGGAGTGGTGAACCGTGGGGTATGTCGGGACTTATGACCGGACGATCTTCTATAATCCGAGCAATAAGTATTGCATTATCAGCGTGAAAACCTCCGACCAAAGCGTACCGCAGCAGGCACGAAGTGCTTACCATCACCGGGACAATATGATCCGGTTTATCGCCGTCGGGTATGAATTGCCTCAAACCGATAAGGTGAGCATGATCCTGGACGGCGAATGGGAGAACGGAAAACACGGTGTTCAGCTGCAGGTCGATAAGTGCGAGGAGATCGTGCCGCAGACCAAAGAGGGCGTATACGGTTATCTTTCCTCCCGGCTGATCAAAGGCGTCGGTGAAAAGACTGCCGCATTGATCGTAAACCGCTTCGGTGCCGACGCATTGCGTGTGCTGGAAAACGAGCCGGAGCGACTGCTGGAGATTCGAGGAATCACCCCGGATAAGCTGGAGGACATCAAAGCCTCCTATGCGGAAAGCCGGTGCGTGCGGGATCTGATGATCCTGCTGACCCCATTTAATGTCACGCCGGTAACGGCCATGAAGATTTATGAGCATTTCGGCTCCCGCAGCGTAGACATTCTGCAAAAGAACCCCTATGAATTGTGCCAGGTATCCGGATTCGGATTTAAGAGAGTCGATGCCATCGTCCGCAAGGGCGATCTGCCGCTGAATTCTCCTATGCGGATCCACGGCGCCGTATTTGCGGCATTGGATACGGGGCGCAACGAAAAAGGCCATCTTTTTCTGGAAGAAGATGCGCTTGCGAAAACGGGTGTGAAGCTGCTCAATGAGAATATTACCGATGGACAGGTCAAGGTCACGCCCGAGGAAGTGGACGCCGTTGTTCAGGATATGATCCTCAAGGGTGAGATCGTTTCAAGCAACGGCAACATCTATCAGAGCAATGTTTTCGTGCAGGAGGATGAAACCGCCCGGAAAATTGCGGAAATGCTGGCTGTACCGCCGGTCACGCTGGATATATCCGAATCACTCGAATATGTCCGCAAAAACCTCGGTCTTGCCCTTTCACAAAGGCAAAGCGAGGCGGTGTATATGGCTTTTCGCAGTAATCTGTCTATCATCACAGGCTCTCCCGGTACCGGTAAAACCACAGTCTTGCGGGCGATCATAGAGGTCTTTCAGATGCTCTACCCCAAAGGGAAGATCTTGCTTGCCGCTCCGACCGGACGAGCCAGCCGAAGAATGGCAGAAAGCACGGGTAGAAACGACGCCAAAACGCTGCACAGCCTTTTAGGGCTTCTGGGCGACAGTGGACCGATCCAAAAGGATAAGCAAAAAGAACCGCTTGACGCCGACCTCATCATCGTGGACGAAAGCTCCATGATCGATATGTGGCTGGCAAGGCAGTTCTTCAGCCGTGTCCGTATGGGTACGAGAGTTATCCTGGTCGGTGATGTGGACCAGCTGCAAAGCGTGGGTGCCGGTGATGTCTTCCGTGAGCTGATTGACAGCGGACTTATCCCCGTTACGGTGCTCAACGAGATCTTCCGTCAGAAAAAAGGAAGTCTCATTGCCTATAACGCAAAGCGCATCAATGAGGCAAATATCGACCTTCAGTACGGCGAAGATTTTCAGTTTGTAAAGTGCCAGACGCAGGAGGAAGCCGCTGACCTTATTTGCAGGAGCTTCTGTGAACAGGTCGCTTTGCACGGAATTGAAAAGGTGCAGATACTCTCCCCGTTCCGTTCGGAAGGGCCGGCTTCGGTCGAGCAGCTTAACGCCGCCATCCGTGAGCTTGTCAATCCGGCGAGAGATGAGTTTGCCGATCTGAAGGTCGGCAGCCACTACTTCCGTGTGGGCGACAAGGTGATGCAGACGAAAAACAATGCGAAGGCGTCCAACGGTGACATCGGCTATATTCGCAAAATGGGGCGCAATGCAAAGAATGAAATGGACGTGACGATTGAATTTTCCGGCGACCGCATTGCCGAATACGGTATGGAAGAAATGAGCCATATGGAATTGGCTTATGCGACTACCGTGCATAAGGCGATGGGCTCGGAATTTGATATTGTAATCATGCCTATTCTTCGCAGCCATTACATTATGCTGAATCGGAACATCGTCTACACGGCGATCACCCGTGCGAAGGAGCAGGTCATCCCGGTCGGTCAGAAGAAAACGCTGATCATGGCGATTCTCAAAAAGGCCACCGGAAAACGAAATACGCAGCTTGGCGAGCGTATCGGCAAATATCTGAAAGCCTTTACCCGCCAAAATGAATTGAAAAAGGTCAGTTGATACGAAGCGGCTTGCAGAAAAGTGCAGGAGTGCTTCGTGTTTATTTATGAAAGGAGATTTCCCGTATGAATACAAATCAAAGTGCAACGATGTATGAATCTGTCCCTGTGGTTTCCGAACTGAACAAGGTGCAGGGCTTTGACCCGCTCAAATTTCTGCGCAGAACGACCAAGGGCGAAAAGGTTCTTGACCTCAAATACAAAAAGCTCTGGTTCCGCCTGAAATATCCGAACGGCAGGATCAAGCTGTCCTCCCTCAAGATTACGGATCAGCTGGCGATCATCGAGGCCCGTGTGTATTTCGACAAGAACGACGCACAGCCGAGATCCAGCTTCATTGCCCAAAGAGAGGCGAAAGCCACTCTGGGCGGTCTGTATATTGAGTCGGCGCAGCACGCTGCCATCGACCAGGCATTATCGGACGCTGGATTTGGCGTGCAGTTTTCTGCTGCCGCACCTGCAGTGAACGCAGAGAAAGCAGCCGAAACCGTCAAAGAGCAGACGACAGTAGCGGAAACCGCTACGACGGAGCAAGTCACCCCAGCAGCACCGGTTACGGTTGCTGAGGTAGCTACAGAAGTGAACAACGAGCCTGCGCAGGAAGCCCTGGCTGTTCAGGAAACCGTTGCAGAAGTTCCGACCGCAGAGGTCATGGAACCTTTGGCTCCGGTCACGGAAGAAGCCGAGGGTGAAGAAATTGAGGAAGAAACCGCCGATACCGATACGGCAGCGCCGACTTATTCTGCGGATATGCCGGTCGATGCGATCTGCTCCATGATGACCTACGAAGAAGCCGGCAATGTGATCGTGCCGCTTGGCACCTGCAAGGGCTGGGCAATGTCGCAAGTAGCTGACCGCCGCCCTGCGAGCCTGAAATGGTACATCAACGGCTATTCCGGCAATGATAACATTCTTCGTGCGGCAGCAACGATTATGCAGGCATCTTTGGATGAAATGCAGAGAGCAAGCTGACTTTCACCGATATTTCTTTAGAAAGGAGGCTTGTTCATGAGCCAGCCGCATGATTTTCCGTTCGACATAACGGATGTGGCGGAACTGCTTCACTTGCGGATACGGCGGCCGAGCCCGCAAGGGTTTTATGTGGATTGTCCTATCTGTAATGACAAGCGAGGGAAAATGCACATCAACACGCAGACCGATACCTGGCGGTGCAATTACTGCGATGAAAGCGGCGGTATGCTGGCTTTATACGCAAAGGTGCATAGCATCAGTACGAGCGCTGCCTATCGGGAAATCAGCGATGCGCTGCTCAACGGAGTAAACCTTTCGGATCATGCGGTCAAGTACCCGGATAAGCCGAAGGAAACGCCCGCCGAAGCTGCGCCTGTTGCCGATATTGCCGTGCGCCATAAAACCTATACCGCACTTCTTGCTATGCTGACGCTATCCAAGGAGCACCGTGCGCATCTGCAAACGGTCAGAGGCTTGCCGGACGAACAGATTGAGAGGTTGGGCTACAAGAGTATGCCTCCCTTCTATATGTGCCGTTCATTGGCAAACCGGCTTCTGCAAAACGGGCATCAGCTGGATGGCGTGCCGGGATTTTATCAAAAAGACGGTCAGTGGACGATTGCAAGCTCCACCTATACCGCCGGCATTATGATCCCAGCACGGACAAGGCAAGGTCTTATCAGCGGCTTTCAGATCCGTTTGGATGTGCCGCTGAAGAATGAGGATGATCCACCGGAAAAGGACGGAGCCAAATACATCTGGTTTTCGTCTGCCGGTAAGCCGAAAGGCACCTCCTCCGGAAGCCCTGCGCATTTTGTCGGTGATCCGAATGCAGGCGTGGTCTATGTGACGGAAGGACTTTTGAAATCCGACATTGCCCATTATCTGATGAACCGTTCCTTTGCCGCTACGGCCGGCGTCAACAATATGGCGCAGCTGGAGTTTCTGCTGAAAGAACTGGCGGAGAACGGTACGCATACGATTATTGAATCGGAGGATATGGACAAATATCGGAATGAAGCAGCCTGCAAGGGCGCCTTGAAGCTGCACGAATTGGCAAGGAAATACGGCATGGTGTGCCGTGGACTTAACTGGAATCCGAATTATAAGGGCGTTGACGACTGGCAGCTTGCCTTAAAGCGAAATGCCCACACAAAGGAGGATAGCAGGAAGAATTTCAGGCAAAGATTTATGTACGGTCTTTGTGACTTTGATGCGATCGACGATGATATTGCACAGTGGCACGAAAGCACGGAATGTGCGTGCGAACTGCATGAATATCTCGGACTGACGGAGGAAGAGTATTCTTTATTCGTCAGAAGCTCCGACGAGTTTGAAGGTCGGTTGCTGTCGCAAAGGCAGGAGCAACGGTTTCGGATATACCAGTTGGAGGTCAGTCTTTACAAGGTCATTCCCTTTGCCTTCGGCGGAATAAAAGAACTGCAAAAAGCAGGTCACGAATACCCGCCGGCGGCGCAATATAGTCTGATACATGACGGTATGCTGCATTGTGAGGAAACGGAGAGTGATACAGGGCGGCTCACACGCATTGCCGAGCTTTTCGGAGATGTTCTGCCGAAGGATTACCGTGGCAGGAGTGTCGCCCCATCCGATGTGATAGAACTGTATGACGACACGGGACGGCGTTATTTCTACCGTGACACAGACGGTTTTTGTCCGGTGAAGTTTTCTCCGATGCTCGCAAAGAAATAGGAACAGCCGGAAACGGCTATAGGTCAAGAATGGGATACAGCGTGGGTAAAACTGCGCTGTATCCCTATTTTTATAGGAGGAACATTTTATGAGTGTTGATACCAACAATACGGAATTGAAAAAAGGCGCCGATCTGGCGACTATCGCGGAACAAAGAGATGATCAGCGGCAGCAGGCGGAAGCCGAAGCTGCACAGGAAGTGCTTCAGCGAATGCAGGATACTGCAGCCGAGGACGAAAAGCGCCGTGCTCACGAGGAGGCCGAAGCCAAGCGCAAAGCCGAATGGGAGCAAAAACAGCGCAAAAAAGCCGAAGCTGAACAGGCTGCCTGGGAAAACGCCGTAGCTATGGGTGATGATGAGGTCATGATAGCTTCGATGAAGCGTGTCGGTGATGACGCCGAGCGACTGACCCGCCGCAATATGAAGCAATGCGTGACCGAGCATATTCAGACTAAGTGCCTCAGCGAACCGGAGTTTGCCCGGCAGGTCATGCACCCCCGCAAGAATATGATCCGTTGTTTCCGTTACATTACCCGCAAAGCCAAGGAGTTTGCCGAGCAGGAAATGAAGGACAACGACGAAAAGCCGATCGCAGGCGGTTATGGCTGTGATGTGCCAGATGATATGTGCTATCTCTGGGCCGAAGAATACTTTATGGATATGGACGCAGAGGAAGACAAGGAAAAGGAGGAAAAATTCGTTCCGAAGCCCTATCCCGGAAAGCCGGCTCCGAGATCCAATAAGAAAGCCGACAAGAAAAAGTCGGCTCCCCTAAAGGAGCCGCCGGCAGAGGATCACCCGAACGATAGCACGCAGATGAATTTGTTTGAGGTGGGCGCATGATGAATAAAAGAGTCTTGCGCAAATTTGCAATACCGAGCAACAGTCCTAACCCGAAAAACGGCATTTTCTGTGCCGATCAGGTGAAGTATGTGGTGCGCACGGCGATCAAAAACATCGACCATCAGCGCACGCTGGTACTGTATATCTACGCAAAGGAAAGTGTGCTGGCCGGAAATCATACCCCTCGTTGGACAATGTTTCAGCAGAAAGGCGGCTATATCACCTTATGCACCGATGATAAAGGCACACGCTGGCAGCAGTCTATGTTTGAGAACCTCGGAAAGGATTACTTTTTCAGGGACAAATGCTCTTTCTATTCCCAGGCCGACGAGAGACGGGTCACGAGATATTGTCAGTCCGAAAAGCAAAAAGGATTTGAAAGCCTCTGCCTGTTTCAGTTGGATCTGCTGCGGAAAAAGCAACGGGAAAATGAACTGAAAAAGCAGCGCAGGATTATCGAGCGGATGAAACCGGTAGGCGCATTACCCAGGGACATCAAAGGCTTTATGCACAGAGAGACCCTGCCGCATTATATCTTCTATGATTATGCCAAGGGAAAAGCGCCGAAAAACGCATACTGTACTGCCTGCAAGCATAATGTATCGGTCGCTGAAGCCAAGCACAACGGCGAAGGCGTTTGCCCACACTGCAAGAGGAAAATCACCTTTAAGAGCCGTGGGCGCCGCGGATATATAGTTGACCGTTCTACTGCACAGGTTATTCAGCGGCTGGGTAGCAACGAAAT
>OIDT01000058.1_pt1 | contig 124129 bp, 138 predicted proteins | sample 1581601 | NCBI WGS metagenome assembly OIDT01 (sample SAMEA3882515, study PRJEB24775) | human gut metagenome | biome: human-associated habitat; feature: intestine environment; material: feces | place: Netherlands | collected 2009/2010 | reverse complement strand
CGCGGTCTCAACCTTGGCAAGGTTGCGCTTTACCAACTAAGCTATGTCCGCATGTCTCCAGCAGATTCACTGCGTGAGCACGAGTATTTACTATAACCACATTCGTGTAATTTGCAAGTCAGCGTGTCGCGGTTTGGTTTATTCGTATTCACCGATGGCTGAAGCGCGTGTCACACCACCCGTTTTCGGTATACATTAAAAGCATGTGTGAGGAGAGCGCAATGCCCAAGACGATACTTATCGCCGCATTCGAAGGATGGAACGATGCAAGCCAAGCGGCCACGAACGTCGTCCGTCATTTGGTGTCCCGGTATGAGTCGCAGGAAGTGCGCCATATTGACAACGAAGGTTTCTACGACTATCAGGTGGCCCGGCCCATGATCTGCTCCGTGCAGGGGCGTAAGCGCATCATCTGGCCGCAAACGACTTTCTATGACATTGCCGTCTCCCCCATGCTGCACCTGCTTGCGCAGATCGCACCCGAACCCAATTACCGGTGGGAGGAATACTGCAGGCAGACGCTACGTGTCGCAGAAGACTATGACGTAAATGATGTCATCACGCTTGGCTCCATGTTCGATGAATGCCCGCACACACGGCCGTTGCCGCTTGACATCTCCAAAAGCGGCTGCGAATGCGAATCCGACAGGGAATACAACGGTCCGGTGGGCATCCCCAACATCCTTGACGCCTTCGCCGCCGAAGCGGGCTTTCCGACAACATCCATATGGGTATCCGTACCGCATTACTGTGCCAATACCGAATGCATGCAAGGCACTTTGGAGCTGCTGCGCGCCTTGTCTTTAATAATCGAGTATCCGCTTATTGAAGGAGATTTGACCAGAAAGGCCATGCAATGGCGTTCCGACGCCGATGGATTGGTGTCAGACATGCATGCCGGCGACTATTTGGCTCGTCTGGAACATGATTACGATTTGGACGCGAGAGCGAAGCGAATCGCCTCGAATGGCATGCCTGCCTGCGAGGAACTGCTTCGTGAGGCCGAATCACTTCTACGCAACGGCGTCTGAGCCGTTCCCCTCCAGGAGGAGGTCGCAGACGAAAAAAATCCCGGCCACCTTACGGATGGCCGGGATTCGCTTTATTTACGCCGAATCACGCTTACGCGGCGGCAACGACTTCCGTCGGGTGCAGCACGCCGCAGATCAGCAGCAGAGCCACGACAACGGCCAGCGCGATGCGGTAGATGGCGAACGCCTTGTACGAGAAGGTGGACACGAACTTCAGGAAGCCGATGATCACCACATAGCCGACCACGAACGCCACGATGGTGGCCGCGATGGTCGCACCCCAGCCCGGGAACATTCCCGCATTGCCTGCGGCCACATCCTTGACCGCGGAAACGGCTTCGAGGATGCCCGCGCCGAACACGGCCGGAATGGCCATCAGGAAGCTCACGCGCACTGCAGCCTCACGGGTATAACCCATCGCACGGCCGAAGGTGATGGTGCCGCCGGAACGGGAAACGCCAGGAATCAGCGCCAGCATCTGACCGATGCCGAAGATCAGCGCATCCTTCCAGGTCATCTCATCCATGGTCTTGACCTGCTTGGCGCGGGCGTCGACCACCCACAGCAGAATACCGAAGATAATCAGCACGGTAACGGTGATCCACAGATTACGCAGCGTGCTTTCGATGGCGTCCTTGAACAACAGACCGGCAATCAGAATCGGCAGCGTGCCGATGATGATGAACCAACCCATCTGCGTGTCGCGGTTATGCGCGCCCATACGGCTCTTGAAGTCCTTGCCCTCCTTGCCGAACAAGGAGCCGAACCACGCGCCGAGAATGCGGATGATGTCATGACGGAAATACAGGATCACGGCAAGCTCGGTGCCGATCTGGATGATGGCGGTGAACGCGGCACCCGGATCGGAGCCCAGCATCAAATCGCCGATGATACGGATATGGGCGCTGGAAGAGACCGGCAAGTATTCGGTCAACGCCTGCACCAGGCCAAGGAAAATCGCTTGGAAGAAATTCATGAACCCTCTTTATGTTCGTAGAAATATGGTTTCGTCTGCTTTTCCGTGACCAAGAGTAGCGAGAGGGGTCTAGTTTTCAAGGCATCCCGGCATAGTTGTCTCAAACCATGCACACAATGGAGCCAAAAGTACGCCGGCATGTCCGGCATGGGAGAAAGGCTCATCGGCATGGGCAAATACCGCAAAAGCAGGGCATTCAGCCCCGAAGGTTTCTTTGAATGCGAGGGACGCGGCCTCAAATGGCTCGGCGAGGCGCAATCGCAGGGCGGCCCACGCGTGGTCGACGTATACGACTGGGGCAAGGATTATCTCGACATTGAACGCGTGAACGCCTGCGGTCCGACCATCCAAGCCGCGCGCGATTTCGGTGTTGCGCTAGCTCATATGCATGATGCCGGTGCCGAACATTTTGGCTCCGCTCCAACTGGATACGACGGCACCTGCTATTTCGGGCCGTTGCAGGATCCCGTCCCGATGGATACCGGTGCCTGGGATGATGTGGCCACCTATCTGGCGGACGGCAGATTGCGTCCGATGGTACGACTCGGCATGAAACGTCGCGAACTGACCGACTATGACATGGAACTGACTGAAGCCGTTATCGACGCCTTGCCCGACATCCTAGGCAAGGCCGCCAACGACAAGCCCGCACGCGTGCATGGCGACCTGTGGAGCGGCAACGTCATGTGGACTGCTGATTCCGGTGACGTCGAAGCCGTGCTTATCGATCCTGCGGCTCACGGTGGGCACCGTGAGGAAGACCTTGCCATGCTCGACCTGTTCGGCATGTCATATCTTACGGACATCCTCGAAGGCTATCAGTCGGCGCATCCGCTTAAGGCCGGATGGCAGGACCGCATCACATTGTGGCAGCTCTACCCCATTGCAGGACATTGCGTGTTCTTCGGTGGAGGATATGTGAGCCGGTATCGCGCCATGTGCAGGTCGCTGCTCAAATAGGCGGGAATCACCCGCCACGCCAGATGTGAAAGAAGTCCGTATCCCAAGGTTATGAGTTGGGATACGGACTTCTTTTCATATGTCCCGTATTCGATTGGATTGCGAAAACTAGCGCAGCGCGTCCTTCAGCTTGGAGAAGAACCCCTTCTTCGCGCCGGACGACGGACGGGACTTCACGGCAACATGCTGGGCGTCCGTGTCGTGCATCTCGCCGAAACGCTCAATCAGCTCCCGCTCGTCATCGGACAGCTTCTTAGGAATCTCCACCACTACGTGCGCCACCAAATCGCCGCGCTCGTTCTTGTCGTCGAGATGCGTGACGCCGAGGTTCTTCAACGTCACGGTATCGTCCGGCTGGCTGCCGGCTGGGATATCCAGCGTCTGCCTGCCGTCGAAGGTGTCGATTTCGACTTCGTGCCCCAATACGGCCCAACTCATCGGCACCTTGATCCAACAATGCAAATCGTCGTCATCACGAGTGAACATGTCATCCGGCTTGATGCGGATATCCACATACAAATCGCCCGCGACGCCGCCATTTTCGCCGACCTCACCCTGATTAGCGAGACGCAGACGGGTGTTGTTCGCCACGCCGGCCGGCACCGCGACGCCGACATTGCGGGTGACGCGCACGCGGCCATGGCCGAGGCAGGACGGGCACGGCTTCTCGATGACCGTTCCATGGCCTTCGCAGCGTTCGCATGGCGCGGTGGTCATCATCTGGCCGAGCATGGTGCGTACCACGCGCTGCGCATATCCCTGACCGTGGCAGTCGGGACATTGTGTGGGCTGTGTGCCGTTCTGGCAGCCGGTGCCGCCGCATTCCTGGCACAGGCCGAACGTGTTGACCTTGACGTGCGTGGTGTCGCCGAACACCGCCGTCTTCAAATCGATGGTCGCGGAAACAAGCGCGTCACGCCCCGGCTGGGTGCGCGGAGTCGGTCCACCGCCGGTGCCACCGAATCCGCCACCGGTGAACATGCTGAAGATGTCCCCCATATCGCCGAATCCGCCACCGAATCCGCCACCGTGCATGCCGCCCGCATTCGGATCGTTCGGATCGACGCCGGCATCGTACATCTGCCGTTTCTTAGGATCCGACAGCACATCGTACGCGTTGTTGACTTCCTTGAACTTGTCCTCGAATTCCGGACCTGCGATGTCGGGATGGTATTTGCGGCTCATCTTTCGATACGCCTTTTTGATCTCGTCGTCGCTTGCCGAACGGTCGACGCCCAGCACTTCGTAATAGTCCGTCACGATTATTCTTTCTCCCTGTTGGTTCTGCGTGTCATTGTGCCATAAGGCGGGGTCAGTCGGCCGGCTGACCTTCATCGTGGGCGAGGAACGCCGTCAGATATCTGGCGACCGCCCTCACGGCGGCCATGGTCGCCGCGTAGTCCATATGCGTCGGCCCGATCGATCCGACGAATGCGACCGGTTCGCCCGCCTGCTGCGTATCATCACCGCTTTGATTTTCCGTCTGTGATGATGCGGCCGCATGCGTCGCGCCGTCCGTGGCGGCCGCGGAGGTACGCCCGTAGCCACTGGTTACCACTGAGGCGTGCAGCAAACCGGGCGTGTGCGTTTCGGAACCGATCGCCACTCCGACGCCGTCGGATTGCGTGGTTTCGCTCAGCGAGCTCATCAACTTCATGAGCACCACCTGCTCCTCCAACGCGTCGAACAGCGGGGCCAGGTCGGCCACCGTGCGTTGATGCGCAAGCCGTGAAGTGCCCGCCATGTACAATTCGCTCGCGCGTTCGTCATCCGCCATGCCATCAAAGGCCTGCGCAAGCGTTTCCGCAAGCGTGCTGATCGCATGGTATTCCTTGCGCGCTCCCATCTGTCGTACGCAATCGGCCGTGCGGGTCAGCGAAACGCCGGAGCATTGCGTGTTGATCTCGTTGGTCAGATGAGTGAGCGTCGTCACGTCCGGCAATTTCGTGACGTTGAGGATATGCTGCGCGACACGGCCGGTATCGGTGATCACTACGGCAAGCAGCGTATTAATGGACACTGGCACGATTTCGATATGCCGCAATGTCGACTTCGACAGTGACGGCGCGGCCACGACGGCGACCTGTCCGGTGATCTGCGCCAGCAGCCGGGCGGCCCGCTGCAGCGTGTCCTGCAGATTGACCGATCCGGACAGAAAGCCGTTGATGCCGCGGCGCTGGGCCTCCGATAGCGGAACGACCGTCGCCAAACGGTCGACGAAGTAACGGTACCCTTTTTCGGTCGGCACCCTGCCGGCCGAAGTGTGCGGCTGAATAAGATAGCCTTCGTCTTCCAAGGCCGCCATGTCGTTGCGCACGGTGGCGGAGCTGACGCCGAGGTCATGATCCCGGGTCAGTGTGGTGGAACCCACCGGTTCCTGAGAACGGATGTAATCCTCGACCACGGCACGCAACACCAGCATGCGTCTTGATTGCGCCATGCGCGCCTCCTTATGCATAGGTGTGTGCCGGTACGCCTTATGTTTGACGACGCTGATGAGACGTACCCGGAAAACTTCTTTTAATGTTTTAGCACTCTGGCGCCCCGAGTGCTAATTCGTTCGCTTCCAGAGTAGTTTCCTTCATGCGGCAAAGCCTTGCGGCGACTGGCATTGGGAGATATATCGACAAACGAACATCTGAAGTTCACGCGAATGTTAATTGTGAGCGCTAACAGCACACAAACTACCAAAACACGCCAAAATTTCACCACAACGTCACCTCACATCGCTACTATGGGAAACGCAATGTGAGGGCGTCGAGCGCTCGGCACAAGCCGGATACGCGGCCCGACCAATTGGAAGGAAAGTAATCCATGACCGAATTCAAGGAGACCGAGCTGGACGAACGCGCCATCAAGATGGCCAAGGTCCTGTCGGCCGACGCGGTTGAGCGTGCGGGACACGGCCACCCGGGTTCCCCCGTCTCCCTGGCGCCTATCGCCTACACCCTGTACCAGCACTTCATCAAGCATGATCCGAACGATCCCAACTGGGAAGGCCGCGATCGCTTCATTCTTTCCGGTGGCCACGCCTCCCTCACCCAGTACGTCCAGCTGTACTTCTCCGGCTACGGCCTGACCCTGGACGATCTGAAGAACTTCCGTGGCGGCGCTGACACCCGTACCCCGGGCCATCCGGAATACGGCCTGACCCCGGGCATCGAAATGACCACCGGTCCGCTGGGCCAGGGCTTCGCCTCCGCCATCGGCTTCGCCTATGGCCAGCGTTTCCAGCGTGGCCTGCTCGATCCGGAAGCTCCGGAAGGCGAGTCCCCGTTCGACCACAACATCTGGGTCATCTGCGGTGAAGGCGATATCGAAGAGGGCATCTCCGGCGAAGCCGCCTCCCTCGCCGCCAACCAGCAGCTCGGCAACCTGACCGTGATCTTCGATGCCAACCGCATCCAGATCGAAGGCGACACCAACCTGGTGCTGGCCGAGGACGTGCTCAAGCGCTTCCAGGCATACGGCTGGTACACCGACGAGTTCAGCTTCATCCAGCCTGACGGCTCCTACAAGGAGGACGTCGAAGGCCTGGCCGACACCATCGCCAAGGCCCGCGCCGCCGCCCCGAACCAGCCGAAGCTCATCAAGGTCGATACCCTGATCGCATGGCCGACCCCAGGCAAGACCAACGACCCGTCCTCCCACGGCTCCAAGCTGGGCGCCGAGGCCGTCGCCGGTCTCAAGAAGCTCCTCGGCTACGACCCGGAGGAGTCCTTCCACGTTGACGAAGAGGCCCTCGCCCACGCCCGCAAGGTCGCCGAGCGCGGTCTCGAAGCCCACAAGGAATGGGACGAGAAGTACGACGCATGGCGCAAGGCCAACCCGGACAAGGCTGCCCTGTACGACCGCATCAAGGCCGGCGAGCTTCCGGAAGGCTTCGACAAGGCCATCGACGACCTCGAGGCCACCTTCGAAGTCGGCAAGAACGTCGCCACCCGTGGCGCTTCCGGCTCCACTCTGAACGCCATCGCAGCCGTCATGCCGGAACTCTGGGGCGGCTCCGCCGACCTCGGCGGCTCCAACAAGACCGACCTCAAGGGCGCTGAGACCTTCGCCCCGGCTGAGTGCGCCACCAAGCAGTGGCCGAACTGCAGCAAGTACGGCCGTCAGCTCCACTTCGGCGTGCGCGAGTTCACCATGGGCACCATCACCAACGGCATCCTGCTGGGCTCCCACACCCGTCCGTACGGCGGCACCTTCTTCATGTTCTCCGATTACGAGCGTTCCGCCGTGCGTCTGGCCGCCCTCATGCAGATTCCGAACCTGTACGTGTGGTCCCACGACTCCGTCGCAGTCGGCGAAGATGGCCCGACCCACCAGCCGGTGGAGCATCTGGCTTCCTTCCGCGCCATCCCGCAGCTCGAGGTCGCTCGTCCGGCCGACGCTTACGAGACCGCTGAAGCCTACCGTTACTTCTTCGAGAAGAAGAACACCCTGCCGACCGCTATGGTTCTGACCCGTCAGGGCGTCCCGGTTCTCGCCGAGACCGCTGAGAAGGCCAAGGACGGCGTGAAGAAGGGCGCTTACGTGCTCGTCGACACCGAGGGCACCCCGGACGTCATCATCATGGCCACCGGTTCCGAGGTCCAGTGGGCTGTGTCCGCTGCCAAGACCCTGGCCGGCGAGGGCATCAAGGCCCGCGTCGTGTCCGTGCCGTGCGTGGAATGGTTCGAGGAGCAGGACGCCGAATACAAGGAGGCCGTGCTTCCGGCCGCCGTCAAGGCCCGCGTCTCCGTCGAGGCCGGCGTTGCCATGCCGTGGTACAAGTACCTCGGCTCCTACGGCAAGCCGGTGTCCATCGAGCAGTTCGGCCTGCAGGGTGATGGCGCTCAGAACATGATCGATCTGGGCATCACCGCCGAGCACGTTGTGGAAGCCGCCAAGGCCTCCATCGCGGAAGTCGAAGCCGCCAAGTGATGATACGGGGAGGGACACGACAGCATGTGCCCCTCCCCTTTCACCGATAAACAAGATTTGATCCAAAAAGGTATCAAGGAGAAAAAACAATGACTGAAGCAACTCAGCGCACCTCTGACTCCGGTGTCTCGATCTGGCTGGACGACCTGTCCCGCTCCCGCATCGAGTCCGGCTCTCTGCAGGATCTCATCGCCAACAAGAACGTTGTCGGCGTGACCACCAACCCGTCCATCTTCCAGAAGGCTCTGCACGAGGTCGGCCCGTACGATCCGCAGCTGAAGGAACTGGGCAAGGTCGACGTTGAGACCGCCGTGCGCGAGCTCACCACCACCGACGTGCGCAACGCCACCGACATCTTCCGTGAGGTTGCCGAGAAGTCCGATTTCGTTGACGGCCGCGTCTCCATCGAAGTGGATCCGCGTCTGGCTCACGAGACCGAGGCCACCGAGAAGCAGGCCGAGGAACTCTGGGCCAAGGTGAACCGTCCGAACGCCATGATCAAGATTCCGGCCACCCTCGAAGGCCTGCCGGCAATCACCGCCACCCTGGCCAAGGGCATCTCCGTGAACGTCACCCTGATCTTCTCCCTGGAGCGTTACGAGCAGGTCATCGACGCCTACATCGAGGGCATCGCCCAGGCTGACGCCAACGGCCACGACCTGAAGCACATCGGCTCCGTCGCTTCCTTCTTCGTCTCCCGCGTGGACACCGCTGTGGACAAGCTGCTGGAAGCCAACGGCTCCGACGAAGCCAAGGCTCTCGAGGGCAAGGCCGCTGTGGCCAACGCTCGCCTGGCTTACGAGCTGTTCGAGAACAAGTTCGCCAACGATCCGCGTTGGGCTGCTCTTGAAGCCAAGGGCGCCAAGAAGCAGCGTCCGCTGTGGGCCTCCACCGGCACCAAGAACGCCGCATACTCCGACTGCAAGTACGTCGACGAGCTCGTTGCTCCGTTCGTCGTCAACACCATGCCGGAGAAGACCCTGAACGCTCTCGCCGATCACGGCAATGGCGCTCCGTCCATCAAGGGCACCTACGAAGAGTCCCACGCCATCATGAACAAGCTCGCCGATCTGGGCATCAACATCAAGGATGTCACCGACAAGCTGGAAGCTGACGGCGTCGCAGCCTTCATCAAGTCCTGGGACACCGTCCTCGCCGACGTCCAGGCTGGCATCGACCGCGTCAACGGCTGAATCATTCGCTGATACAGCACCGTTAAACGGATAAAAGCCGAGAGGTCTCCATCTTTTGATGGAGACCTCTTTTTCGTATGCCGAAATAATACGCGCAGAAGACATACGGAAAGACAAAAAGGCCGCGATATCAAATCGCGGCCATAATCGAAAGAAAAGCGAACTGGAAATCAAGCCTGCAAATACGTGCTGAAGAAGTCGCCGATCTCGCCGATGGTCTCCTTCAACATGCTGATACGAGGCAGATAGACCACACGGAAGTGGTCCGGCTCCTGCCAGTTGAACGCACCGCCGTGGCTGATGAGGATATGCTTGTCATGCAGCAGGTCAAGCGCGAACTGCTCATCGGAATGGATGTTGAACTTCTTCACATCGATCTTCGGGAAGATGTAGAACGCCGCTTTCGGTTTGACCGCAGTGATGCCTGGAATATCGTTGAGCATGTTGTACACCAACTCGCGCTGATCGTAGATGCGGCCGCCGGGCACCAGATAATCCTTGACGCTTTGATGGCCGCCCAATGCGGTCTGCACCACCGACTGCGCAGGCACGTTCGAGCACATACGCATGTTGGCCAGCATGTTCAGACCCTCGATGTAATCCTTGGCGAGACGCTTGTTGCCGCTCAGCACCATCCAGCCGACACGCCAGCCGGCGATCATATGGGACTTCGACAATCCGGAGAACGTCACGCAGAACAGGTCCGGCGCAAGGGACGCGATGGAGATGTGCTCCAACCCATCCATGACCAGACGGTCGTAGATCTCATCCGAGAAGATCATGAGCTGGTGCTCTCGCGCAAGATCGACAATCTGCTGAAGCACTTCCTTCGGATACAGCGCGCCGGTCGGATTGTTCGGATTGATGATGACGATCGCCTTGGTCTTGTCGGTGATCTTGGAACGCATGTCGTCGATGTCCGGATACCATTCGGAATCCTCATCGCAGACGTAATGCACTGCGGTTCCGCCGGCCAGATTCACGCAGGCTGTCCACAGCGGATAATCCGGCGACGGCACGAGTACCTCGTCGCCGTTGTCCAGCAACGCGGATAAGGACAGGTTGATAAGTTCGCTGACGCCGTTGCCGGTGTAGATGTCGTCGATGGACACGTTGGGGATGTTCTTCAGCTGCGCATACTGCATGATGGCTTTGCGCGCGGAGAACAGGCCCTTCGACGGCGAATAGCCTTCCGTGTCGGGCAGCTGCTGCGACATGTCGTAGACCACTTCATCCGGCGTGCGGAAGCCGAACGGTGCCGGATTGCCGATATTGAGTTTCAGGATGTGCGTGCCGGCGGCCTCCATGCGCGCGGCCTCGTCGGCGACCGGTCCACGGACGTCGTACAGCACGTTGTCGAGCTTGTGGGATTTCGTAAAAGTGCGCATGGTTCTTCCTTCTGTCGGTTGCTCGGATGCATCGTCAACATGGTCGGGCTGTTCACCGGCAAAATCCGGCAAAATCGCGGCATGCTCTTCCATGGGAACATCCTTGCCCATCAGCCAATCCTCGTTGACCCGCAGATACGCGGCAAGGAAATGCGCGATATCGGCACGGGGAACGGTTTTGCCACTGACGTATTGGCTCATATGGCTTTTGCCGAGCTTGATATTGAACTTTTCCGCAGCATGAACGAAATCAATCTGTTTAAGCTCGCGCAATGCCATGGCATCATTCAATCTGGTCGAGAATGATTCCGTCATGCCTATCCTTCCAGTTCAATTTAAACAAAAGCTAGTTCAAAGAATAGCACGACAGGACACCAAGAAAGACAAAGAGTTCAATTTTGGTGGATGTGTTTCATGCCGCTGCATGAATGAGTTCAATTCCGTGAAAAGACTCCATGGGGGGTCGGTCAAAGCAGATTGTTCTCAACCCATTGGGCCACGCCGTCATCATTGTTCGAAGGGCAGATCTCATCGGCGATTTTCAACACGTCGGGGTTCGCGTTGGCCACGGCCACTCCCCTGCCGGATTCACGAAGCATGGCGATGTCCACCAAATCGTCGCCGAATGAGACGGTCCGTGACAACGGCGTCGACATGCGATCGGCGAGGATGCTCAATGCATGCTCCTTATTGGCCTGCGGATTCATCAGCATCCACAGCGAGCCTTCGGAGATATGCACGTCGAAATCGTCGGGGATGAGCCGTCCCACACGCTTCCACTGCTCCTCGTTCGGGAACAGGATCAGCTTGTCCGCGGTGCCGTCCGGAACGTCATCGAAATCCGTGTATCGCCAGGTCTGCGTCTTCCAGTATTTCGTGACGTCGAAATTCGTGTACCTGACATCATCCATGACGATGCCCACTTCCATGCCAGGCAGTTCCTCCAGCAGGTAATTGCAGACCTCGCAGGCCCTCTTCGAAGAGAATCCGATCTTCTGCAGATGTCCGTCCTTCGGCAGTGTCGGTGAGGTGAGCATATCGTAATCGGACGAGGCGGGGTTGAAATCCAACAGCGCCCCGTTGAGATAGGCGACGGCGTCAACCGGAAGCTTCTGCACGAACGAGTAGCCGGTGCTGACCGGTCGCGCGGTCTCCACCACGAATTTGATGCCGGCGTCGTGCATGCGGTTGATGCTGTCAATGGATCGTTGCGTCAGGAAACGGTCCTCGAAAGTCTCTCCGTCGTGCAGCAGTGTGCCGTCCAGATCGGCGACGACCATGGTCACGTCATCATATGTGTTGTTTGTCGAAGTCATTTGAATCCTTTGCGGGAGCAATCTAGCCGGAGACAAGTTTGGCCCATGACCGTGAAGCCGGTCATGGGCCAAACCAAATTACGTCAATCAGATGAGGTTGAATTTCGTCATCAGACCGAGGGCGATGATGATGGCCACCCACAGCAATGCGATGATGACGGTCCAACGGTTCAGGTTCTTTTCCGCGACACCGGAGGAACCCGCATTCTGGGTGAGTCCGCCGCCGAACATGTCGGACAAGCCGCCGCCCTTACCCTTGTGCATAAGGATAAGCAAGGTGAGCAAGAGGCTGAGGATGACAAGAAGAATCTGCAGCACAAGCTTGACAGTAGCCATAGCGGACACGGGTGAACCTCCAGTTCGTAAACACTGTTTCTGATCATAGCGCATGGTGTTGAAAAAATCGAGCGTCCAACCATGCTTTTTAAAAGTTTTCAGGCGGTTGTTTCCAATGTCAGCTTGCAGATGCGTGTGAGTTCATCGACCTTCAACGCGGAGCCGCCGATCAGGAAGCCGTCCACATCCGGCTCGTTGATCAGTTCCACCGCGTTTTTCGAGGACACCGAACCGCCGTACAGGATTCGCACCGTTTCGCCGACCCGTGTTCCGAACGTATCGGACAGGTCGTTTCGGATCGCCCTGGCCGCGTCCTGTGCCGACTGAGGCGTAGCCACCATGCCGGTGCCGATCGCCCATACCGGCTCGTACGCCACAATCAGCTTCGCGGCCTCCTCATCGGACAGGTCCCGCGTCACGTCGTGCACCTGGCCGACCGCGAAATCGAGCTCTATGCCTTTGCGCCGTTCCTCGTAGCTTTCTCCGACGCAAAGTATCGGCTGCATGCCGGCAGCAAGCACGGCCCTCACCTGGTCGACGATGTTCGCGTCGTCTTCGGGATGGTATTTGCGTCGTTCCGAATGGCCGACGATCACGTACGAGCAGCCGAGATGGGCGATCATATCGGCGGAGACGTCGCCGGTGAACGCTCCCTGCGAGGTGACTGAGACGGCTTGGGCCCCGTAGCGGATTTTCAGATTGTCCGATTCGACGGCGACCTGCACGCTGCGGAGTGAGGTGAATGACGGCATCAATGCGATTTCGCAACGTTTGTAGTCGAAATGGATGGCCCGAAGATTCCATGCAAGCTGCTGTACGAAATACGTCGCTTCAAGATGATCGAAATTCATCTTCCAGTTTCCGGCCACCAAAGGAATCCGTTTCGGCCCCATAATATTCGTCGTCTCCCGTCCGTGCTCGTCAAAGCGAAAGGTCGTTCTTGTGACATTGTATGCGAAATACGCAAAAGGTGCTCCCCCACCCACTGATGAGGAAGCACCCCTTCATGATTCTGAGATCAGTCGAGCACCTTCAGGCCCGGCAGTTCCTTGCCCTCGAGGAACTCGAGGGAGGCGCCGCCACCGGTGGAGATGTGCGAGAAGCCATCCTCCGGGAAGCCGAGGTTGCGCACTGCGGAAGCGGAATCGCCACCACCGACGATGGTGAATGCGCCGGCAGCAGTGGCATCGACGAGAGCCTGGGCCACGGCCTTGGTGCCTTCAGCGAAGGTCGGGACCTCGAACACGCCCATCGGGCCGTTCCACACGACGGTCTTGGAATCGACGATCTTGTCGTGGAAGAGCTTCTGGGATTCCGGACCGATGTCCAGACCCATCTTGTCGGCCGGAATGGCGTCGGCGGCCACGACTTCCGGAGCGATGTCCTCATCGGATTTCGGGAAGACCGGGTTGATGACGACATCGGTCGGCAGCACGAGTTCGACGCCGTTCTTCTCGGCGCGCTCCATGTAGCCCTTGACGGTTTCGATCTGGTCCTCTTCCAGCAGGGAGGTGCCGACCTCGTAGCCCTTGGCCTTGAGGAAGGTGTACGCCATGCCACCGCCGATGACCAGACGGTTGGCCTTGTCCAGCAGGTTGTCGATCACGCCGAGTTTGTCGGAGACCTTGGAGCCGCCGAGCACGACGGTCAGCGGACGCTCCGGGTTCACGGTGGCGCGGGACAGTGCCTTGACTTCCTTCTCGACCAGCAGGCCAGCGGCGGCCGGCAGATCGGCGGCGACGTCGTAGTTGGAGCCCTGGGCGCGGTGCACGACGCCGAAGCCGTCGGAGACGAAGACCTCACCGAGAGCGGCGATCTTCTTGGCGTATGTGGCGCGCTCTTCCGGATCCTTGCTGGTTTCCTCCGGGTTGAAACGCACGTTCTGCAGCAGCACGACGTCGCCATCGTTCATAGCGGCGACCTTGGCCTGGGCGTCCTCACCATAGGTGTCGGCAGCCAGCGGAACGGTGATGCCAAGCAGCTCGCCGAGACGGGCGGCGACCGGAGCCAGGGACAGTTCCGGAACGACCTTGCCCTTCGGACGGCCGAGGTGGGCCATCAGAATGACCTTAGCGCCCTGCTCGCGCAGAGCCTTGATGGTAGGCAGGGCGGCCTTGATGCGACCATCATCGGTGATCGTGGTGCCGTCCAGCGGAACGTTGAAATCGGCGCGAACCAGAACGCGCTTGCCCTTGAGATCTCCAAGATCCTTGAGTGTCTTCATGTATATCCTTTCCTAGCCGCTTGTAAGCGTGGAATGGCCATATTGCCACTTACGCATAATACAAGCCCAAACGAACAAAAAACACCATACGACAGAAAAGTCGCATGGTGTTTTGTTTCCGGAAACGAAAATCAGGCCGCTTGACGGCGTGCCTTCTCCGTTTTCTCAGCCAATTGCAGCAGTCGACGGATACGTCCGGCGATCGCGTCCTTGGTGATTGGCGGGTCGGCGAGACGGCCCAGCTGCTCAAGGGACGCGTCGGCATGGTCGAGTCGGAGCTGGCCGGCGGATTTAAGATTGTCCGGAACGTCGTCGCCGAGGATTTCAAAGGCCTGGCGGACCTTATCGCAGGCTTCCGCGGCGGCCTTGGCGCTACGGCGCATGTTGGCGTCATCGAAGTTCGCCAGACGGTTCGCCTTGCCTCGGGCCTCTCCGTCGGAACGCTTTCCGGTCCATTCGCGGGCGGAATGAGGGGCGCCCATGAGGATGAGCATGCGTTCGATGGCATCGGGGTCGCGCAACGTCACACGTTCGGAGCTGCGCAGCTTACGCGGCTTGGCGGTGATGCCGAGACGACGCGCGGTGGAGACCAGCGCCAGCGCGGCCTCATGATTCGGACATACGATTTCGAGATAGCTGGCCTTGCCCGGGTCGGACAGGTGTCCGCCTGCGAGGAACGCGCCACGCCAGGCGGCCTTGATCTGGGCGATCTTGCCGTTGATGATGTCGCCCGGCAGACCCAGCACCATGTTTTTGGTGTAACGGCTGTACAGGCCGGTCTGCAGCACCAGAGCCGCGCTGCCCTTGGGGACGCGGACTATGAAGCGCTGCACCACGCCGGTCGGCGTCTGCCTGGAAACGGGGGTAAGCGTGGCTTCGTGGCCGTACAGATTTCTGATGGTGTCCTGCAGCCATATGGCCGCGTCTTGGGAATCAAGCTGCGCCTGCACGAGAATGTGGTGATCCACCGAGTGCAAACCATTGCCGAATCGAATCATCGCAGTCGCCTGTGCCTTTTTGGCGATGGGCAACTCGTTGTCGATTGCGGCCAGCTCGCTTTTGACGTCATCCAGAAGAGCCAAGAGCCAACCTCCTACTTTCCTGTTCTTCCCTATAATTTCAGGCGAGTCGCGGACTCGACCCGCACTGCTACCGGCTTACTGTGATACCGAATAACTTGGACAAAGCCGGCAGCTTTTCTTTGTATTTGGATACTGTCTTCTCACAATGCGGTCATCAATCGGCCGAACGCTTGTCCAGCTCGCGGGCCGATACGGAGACCGTGAGACCACGCGCACGCAGGCGCTTGGCCAAGGCCTCGCTCATGGCCACGGAACGGTGCTGGCCGCCGGTGCATCCGAACGCGATGGTCACATAGTGCTTGTCTTCCTGCGCATAACCTTCGATGGCGATGGCGATGGCTTTCTCGTAGGCGTCAAGGAACTCCTCCGCGCCCTCGCTGGAGAGCACGTAGTCGCTGACCGGTTTGTCCTTGCCCGTCAGCGAACGAAGCTCCGGCACCCAGAACGGGTTGGGAAGGAACCGGACGTCCGCCACGAAATCGGCGTCTATCGGAATGCCGTATTTGAATCCGAAACTGAAGATATGCACGGAAACCGTGGTCGGTCCGGAACCAAGCAGACCCTCGTACAGTTTCGTGGACAGCTGATGGATGCTCAATGCCGAGGTGTCGATGACGATGTCGGCGTGCTCTTTGAGGTTCTTCAGCAGGTCGCGTTCCTCAAGGATGCCGTCGATCAGACGATTGCCCTGCTGCAGCGGATGGGGCCTGCGCACGGATTCGTAGCGCTTGATGAGCACCTCGTTGCTGGCGTCGAGGAACAGGATGCGGGTCTTCACCCCAAGATCGTCCAGATGGCTCAGCACGGCGGACAGGTCGTCGAAATAGTCACGTGACCTCACGTCGATGACCGCGGCGAGTTTGTGGATGTTCGAACCGGAGCTGGTCATCATGTCCACCAGCGGGACAAGCAGTTTCGGCGGCATGTTGTCGACCACATACCAGCCCATGTCCTCGATGCTGTTGGCCGCGTGGGACCGGCCCGCGCCGCTCATGCCGGTGATGAGCAGCACTTCGAAGCCTGCGGCCGGAGAAGGCGCGCTCGTATGTCTGCCTGCCTGGTTGACGGCGTTGTTCTTTTCGTTCATCACAGGGCCTCCTTAAGCGCGGAGCGCATGGCATGCTCCAATGCTTCGACTTTCTGATGGCTGGTGGGCTCGGTCGGCGGATCGTTGTCCCATATGCCGGTCATCAGCCAGACTTGAATCATGGCTTGGTACAGCAGCATCTCCTCGCCGCCGATGGCGGTGCCGCCGCATGACCTCCAGGCCTGCATGAGCTTGGTCGGGCGGGGATCATAGACCACGTCGAGTAGCGTGCCATTCGTGACTATGCCGGCTGAGGCAAACGCCTCGGCGATCGGATCGGCGGCAAGGCCGGGGATGGTGTTGATGACGACGTCCGCATGGGACAGCAGATTCGCCGCATGGTCCATGGCGACGATGCTTATGGAGCCGACGCCCATATGGCTTTCCGCCAATGGTTCAAGCGCCTCGTTCTTATCGGGATGGCGTGCCACGACGGTGACATGTCCAATGTGGGGCATCTCGGTGCAGGCCGCCAAAGCCGAGGTGGCGGTGTTGCCATTGCCGATGATCACCGCCTCGCCGTCTTGTCCAGAATCCATCCGCATGCCACGTGCCCGATACGAGTGCTCGAAGGCGAGCTCAATTCCCTTCACATCCGTGTTGTAGAGCCTGATCGCAGGGATGGCGGCGTTCTTATCGTTCGCGCCAGACCAGTCGAAGACGGCGGTGTTGGCCACCTTCAGCTCTTTCGCCCACGCGTTGCATGGCACGCCATATGGCTGGATGGTCTTCTTCAACGGCATGGTCAGGCTCAGTCCCGCCCAGCTGGAATCAAGCGACTCCAAAAAATCCTCAAGCTCCGTCTCGCCGACCTCGTGCCTGCCATACGACCAGCTGTCAAGTCCTAGAGCTCGATAGGCCGCATTATGCAATACAGGGGAAAGCGAATGCGCGATGGGTTTGCCAAGGACCGCGCACCGATGGTCCACCTCGGTCATGTTCCCTCCCTTACTCTCACCATTCATCATGCTAGCAACGCAGAAGCGATTGCTCGTTACAGATTCTATTTCTTTTCATCTTTCGGACTGTTTCCATCCGATTTCACTGTTCGGAGGGCATCCTCCGCCTTCGAAGCAATGTCAACGGACGAATGCAATGCCTGGTAAATGTTCTCGGCCTTGGCATGGCCGATGCCTTTGACCTGTTCGAAATCCTCCACGCTCGCCTCACGCATGGCGCGTACGGAGCCGAAATGGTTGAGAAGCCGTTTCTGATAGGCTTCGCCGATGCCGGGAATGTCGTCCAAAGCGGAACGCAAAGCTCCTTTGCGTCTGGTCTGACGATGGTAGGTGATGGCGAAACGATGCGATTCGTCACGCACCCGCTGCAGCAGATACATGCCTTCGGATTGTCGCTTGAGGATGATCGGATAGTCGTCATCCGGCACCCAAACCTCCTCAAGACGCTTCGCCAATCCGCAGACGGCCACATCGTCCACGCCGCAGTCGGCAAGCGCCTCGGCCGCCGCCATCACCTGCGGTTTGCCGCCATCGACCACGACCAGATTCGGCTTATAGGCGAAATGGCGACGGTTGGTGTTCTGCTGCACGGCATCCGTTTCAGGACCATTCGTGCCATCCGACCTATCATTTTGCGTGGCCATCCGACGCTCGTTGTCCATGCTTTCCCCGGAATCGCCGGCGATGTTGCCATGGCGGAAACGACGGGTCAACGTCTCATACAATGCGCTCAAATCATCCAACGCGCCCTGCCCGTCCGCACCTCGGATGGCGAAACGGCGGTACTCCGACTTTTTCGCGATCGCGTCTTCGAACACCACCATGGACGCTACCTGGAATGCGCCGCCGACTGTGTTGGAAATGTCGTAGCATTCAATGCGCAACGGCGCCTGTTCAAGCCCAAGAGCCTTCGCCACATCGTTCATCGCATCGGAACGTGCGCCCATATCGCTGATACGGCTCATCTTGCTGCGTGCCAACGTCTGCTTGGCATTGTCGTTGGCACGGTCCATAAGCTGTTTCTTGTCGCCTCTGCTGGCTACACGGATGGTGACGGCCGCTCCACGCAATCCGCTTAGCCATTGCTCAAGCCCTGCGCTGCGCGACGGTTCGATTGGAACGATCACCTCACGGGGAACAGGCGCGATTGGAGCCAGCAGGTCGGCACGTCCCGTCTGCTCCTGACGTTCGTTGCGTTCCTTCGTGGCCTGCGCACGGGCGATAGCATCCGTTGCGGTCACGATCTGTGTCGAACCGATCGCATTGCGCTGCTCGGTCACGACGGTCGAATCGGAGACGGCCGCGCTCTCCCCCGTGGTTTCCGAATATACCTGAGTGATCAGATCGGCGATCAACTCCGCGTCGCTCACATCTTCGACTCGCTCCACACTCCAGTTACGTTCGCCGCGAATTGATCCGGACCGCACGAAGAACGCGTGCACGCTGGCTTCAAGCTCGTCGGACGCGATGCCGAACACGTCGGCGTCGACATCCGAATCGAACACGACGGCGTTCTGCTGGACCACGGTCCCGAGCATTTTGATCTGATCGCGCAGCCGGGCCGCCTTCTCGAATTCCAGTTCGGCGCTCGCCTGCTTCATGTCGCGGGTCAGTTGGGCGATATACGATTTGCCGATTCGGCCGGTCATCACGCCGACAAGCTGCTCGCACATCCTGCGATGCTCGTCAGCGCCGATACGGTTCACGCATGGAGCGGAGCATTTGCCGATCGATGCCAACAGGCATGGACGGCCCGTCAACTGCGCCTTGTGGAACACGTTCTTCGAGCATGTGCGCACGGGAAACGTCTTCAGCAACGCGTCGAGGCTGTGCCGAAGATCCCATACCTTGGCGTACGGGCCGAAATATCTGGTATCGCGACGTTTGCGGCTGCGAGTCACCCATACGCGTGGGATGCGTTCGCCTGATGAGATGGCCAGATACGGGTAGGTCTTGTCATCGCGGAACACCACGTTGAATCGTGGGTCGAACTCCTTGATCCACGTGTATTCGAGTGTGAGCGACTCCAGTTCCGTACCCACTACCGTCCATTCGAGGCTGCGAGCCGTCAACACCATGGTCTGGGTGCGTGGATGCAGCTGGTAGAGCGGCTGGAAGTAGTTCGTCAGCCGGTTGCGCAGGTTCTTGGCCTTGCCAACGTAGATGACGCGCCCCTCGCCGTCACGCCACTTGTATACGCCCGGCTGCGCGGGAATGTCGGAGGTTTTCGGACGGAACAGGTCGCGAGTATCCCCCAACAGGGGCGCGCCGTTCTTGTTCACTCCCCTGCCGTCGGATTGGGTGCCGGCGTCCGATACTGCGGTTTCCCGTAACGCATCCGCCGTTTTGCGCCACACGTCCGGACTGTGTCGTTCGAAATCAGTCACAGCATATCCCTAAGGAACTTGCCCGTCCACGACTGTTCGCATTGCGCGACCTGCTCCGGCGTGCCTTCGGTGACGATGGTGCCGCCGCCGTCACCGCCTTCCGGCCCCAGATCGATGATCCAATCCGCGGATTTGACCACGTCGAGATTGTGCTCGATGACGATGACGGCGTTGCCCTTGTCCACCAATCCCTGCAATACGAGCAGCAGTTTGCGCACGTCCTCGAAATGCAGGCCGGTGGTCGGCTCGTCGAGGATGTACACGGTTTTGCCGGTGGAACGCCGTTGGAGTTCCGTCGCGAGTTTCACGCGCTGCGATTCGCCGCCGGACAGCGTCGGCGCCGGCTGGCCGAGCCGGATATAGCCGAGACCGACCTGCACCAGGGTGTCCAGGTAACGCGAGATGGACGGGTACGCCTTGAAGAACTGCGCGGCCTCCTCGATGGGCATGTTCAGCACGTCGGCGACCGATTTGCCGTTGTACTTCACTTCGAGAGTCTCGCGATTGTAGCGCTGGCCGTGGCATTCCTCGCAGTCCACGTACACGTCCGGCAGGAAGTTCATTTCGATTTTCAATGTGCCGTCGCCGTGGCATGCCTCGCAGCGGCCTCCCTTGACGTTGAACGAGAACCGTCCGGGACCATAGCCGCGCACCTGCGCTTCGGGCGTCTTGGCGAACAGCGTGCGGATTTTGTCCCATACTCCCGTATAGGTGGCGGGATTGGAACGCGGAGTGCGGCCGATCGGATTCTGGTCGACGTGGATCACCTTGTCGCACTGGTCCACGCCTTCCACGCGCGTGTGCTTGCCGGGCACGATGCGCGCGCCGTTCAGCTTGTCCGCAAGCACCGGATAAAGGATCTGGTTGACCAGCGTGGATTTGCCGGAACCGGACACGCCCGTCACGCAGGTGAACACGCCCAGCGGGAAATTGACGTTCAGGTTCTTGAGGTTGTTCTCGCGGGCTCCGACCACGCGCAGCTGCTTGGTCTTATGCGTCTTGCGGCGTGCGGCGGGCACTTCGATCTTCCGTCGGCCGGCGATGTAGTCGCCGGTGATGGAGCGTGGCGCTTCGGTGATTTTTCTGGCGGGGCCGGAATACACGACCTCGCCGCCATGTTCGCCGGCGCCCGGACCGATGTCGATGACCCAGTCCGCGTTTCTGATGGTCTCCTCGTCATGTTCGACGACGATCAGCGTGTTGCCGAGGTCGCGCAAATGATGCAATGTGCCGATCAGCCGTTCGTTGTCACGCTGATGCAGGCCGATGGATGGTTCGTCCAGCACATACATGACGCCCACCAGGCCGGAGCCGATCTGGGTGGCCAGTCGGATGCGCTGCGCCTCGCCGCCCGACAGGGTCTTCGCCGCACGCGACAACGTCAGATAGTTCAGGCCGACATCGTTGAGGAAGCCGAGGCGTGCGCGGATCTCCTTGACGACTTCGCCGGCTATCTGCGCGGCCGAGCCTTCGAGTTCTAGGCCGTTGATCCATGCGAGGCTCCGTTCGGCGGACATGTCGCACACGTCCGCGATGGACTCGTCGTCCACGGTGACGGCAAGCACTTCCGGACGCAGACGCCGCCCATGGCACGCCTGGCATGGCACCTCGCGCATGTACGACTCGTAATACTGCTTCATCTGGTCGGAATCGGTTTCGTCATGCCGGCGCATCAACGTGCGCACCACGCCTTCGAAACCGGTGGAATACTCGCGCATGCGACCCCAACGGTTGCGGTACGAGACCTGCACCTTGAAATCGCGGCCATACATGATGGCGTCGCGCGCGTCCTTGGGCAGATCCTTCCAAGGCGTGTCCAGGTCGAAGCCCATCTCATCGCCGAGTCCCTCAAGCACATGGCGGTAGTATTCGCCGGTGCCTTTGGTCATGCCCCACGGTTCGATGGCGTTCTCGTTCAGCGTCTTGTCCGGATCGGGAATGACCAGTTCGGGGTCGATTTCCAGCTTGTATCCGATACCCGTGCATTCAGGGCAGGCGCCATACGGCGCGTTGAAGGAGAAGGTGCGCGGTTCGATCTCGTCGAGTTCCAGCTGATGGCCGTTCGGGCAGGCGCGTTTCTCGGAGAACGGCTTGCGACGGTCCGGATCCTTCTCGTCCAAATCGACGAAATCGGCGACGACCACGCCTTTGGAAAGCTTCAACGCCGTTTCGATGGAATCGGTCAGACGCTGGCGGATACCGTCCTTGACCACCAGACGATCCACCACCACTTCGATGGTGTGCTTCTTCTGCTTGGCGAGCTTGATGTCATCGGACAATTGCCGCATCTCACCGTCGATCAGCGCACGCGCGTAACCATCGCCACGCAGCAGTTCGAGCAGATCCTCGAATTCGCCCTTGCGGCCGCGCACGACCGGCGCGAGAATCTGGAAACGCGTGCGTTCCGGATACTTCAGCAACGTGTCCACCATCTGCTGCGGTGTTTGCGCGCTTACCAGGGCGCCGCATTCCGGACAATGCGGAATGCCGGTGCGGGCGAACAGCAGTCGCAGATAATCATAGATCTCGGTGATTGTGCCGACCGTCGAACGCGGATTGCGGTTCGTGGTCTTCTGGTCGATCGAAACCGCGGGGCTCAGCCCCTCGATGAAGTCGACGTCCGGCTTGTCCATCTGCCCCAGAAACTGGCGCGCGTACGCCGACAGCGATTCGACATACCTGCGCTGGCCCTCGGCGAACAGCGTATCGAACGCCAACGAGGATTTGCCCGAACCCGACAGGCCGGTGAACACCACCATGCGGTTGCGAGGAAACTCCAAGTCCACGTTCTTGAGATTGTGCTCGCGAGCGCCTTGGATGGTGATTTTGAGGTCGTTGGGTAGGTGTGTGAGGTCTGCTATGAGTGAGTCGCCTGTTGTTTTCATGGGGGCTTTTTTGATTTCGCGTGTGAGGAATGCGTCGCTGGTGAGTACGTGTTCGACCACGACTTCGTTGTGTGTCGTGTTGTTGCGTTTGGTTGTCATGGTGTTCTTCCGTTTGGTGTTGCCTGTTTTGTTGTATAGGATAGCGTATTTTTGTTGTGGTTTCGAACAGGTGTTCTATTTGGTGTTGTTGTTTGGTATGTCGTTGCCGGGTATGTCGATTGGCCAGTGGTGTTGGTCGTGCAGGATGGTTGTGGCGTCGCGTATGGGGATGCGTTCCTGTTCGATGCGTAGGTATTGGATGTCTGTTCCTGTGCAGAGTGTTTCGTAGAGTTTGCGTTCTTCGGTGGTGAGTCCGGGTGTGGGTTGTGGGGTTTGTGTGGTGAGGGGTTTGTTTTTGGCGTCGAATTGGGTGCCGTATTGTTCGTATGTCCGGTATGCGGTGGTGTCCATCAGTATGGATGTGCATGGGATGCCGGTGGCGCGTAGTTTGGAGAGGATGTCGAGTCCGTTGGCGTCCATGTCGCCCCAGTAGATGATGTTGGGGATGGTGGTGAGCCATGGCAGGAGTGTTGTGATGTGTGATGTTGCGGCGTATCCGTTGCCGAGGATGCAGATGGCGTGTTCGACGGTGGGCATGGCCTGGTAGGTGTCTTTGTTTTCGATGATGATGGCGTGTTCGATGTCGGTTGGCTGGCTGCGGACCCATGGTTGGGTGACGATGAGGTCGGGTTGGTCGTGGTGTTCGGCGTCCATGAGGCGTAGTCGGAGTTCGTTCGGGCGTTCCTGGAAGGTGAGGTTGTCTTGTCCGGTGAGCTGGCATATCGCTTTGCGGCGTTGGGAGTTGGGTGTGCCGAGCCATTTGGCGCTGAATCCTGGGATGGGCGCCATGCGTGGGGTCATGGTGTGGCAGTCGTGGTTTGCGAAGTAGTGGGCGGCTTGGATGACGAGGTGGAAGTCGGTGTCGTCGTGGTCTTTGAGGGTTTTGGCGGCGTTCATGGCGTTCGCCGGTTCGAGGCCGAATTCTTTGGCGAGCGCGCTCATGCGGTCGTGTTCGCGTAGGTAGCGTTCGCGGGTTTGTTTGGTGGCGATGCGGAGGGCGGTGTCGAGGTCGGGTATGGTCACGGAGTCGATGAGCGGGCTTTTTTGTTGGATGAGTCCGCTGGAGACGATTTTGGTTTTCTCGCTGGTTTCGCAGTGGTGTTGCCGCGCCCAGTCGCGGATGGTTTCGTTTTGGGCGCGGATTTGGTTGTAGTGCTGCTCTAGTTCGGCTTGTTTGGGCAGTCGGATGGTTTTGCGCAGCGGCCAGGATTCGTCGGTGTCGTACATGTGCCTGGTGAGGTGGGCGTCGACGTATTCGTCGAGTTTCCGGCGGATGTCCGTTTCGCTTGTGGTGTTTCTGGCCGCTGCCATATTATGCCTCCGTCGCGGGTTGCGTCTGCTCGACGGTGGCGTCTTGTGTTTCGGCTTGCGTTGCCGGCTCGCGGTCGAGCTCCTGCAGGTACGAGTTGCCGGTTACGGGATCCTTGTATGCCACGTACGCTTTGTCTGCGATGCTGAGGATTTCGGCGGTTTTGCTTTCCGGCGCGGATACGATGATCTGGAAGCCGAGGCGCGGCAGCACGGTCAGCGCGCGTTTCGTGTAGCGTCCGTCGGCTTTGATGAGGGCTTCGTCCAGGAACAGCGTGGTGTAGGTGGGCTTGCCGGTCAGGTCGCCGCCGAGCAGGTAGATCAGGGCCGCGCCGTAGACGAACGAGGTGAGTTCCTGCAACGCGCCGCCGGACTTGCCGCCGGTGGAGCTGATGCGCTCGTCGGGCAGATCGTTATGGTGCACGATCGCGTAGAACGAGCTGCGCACGCGCGGATCGAGGTTGCGCGCACCGTATTCCTTGATGCCGTTCGTGTCGCGGATCTGGCCGAGTTCCGCCTGGAGCCTGCCGATGAACGTTTCGCAGCCTGCGAACGCCTTGCGCGTCTCCATGGGATTGCTGCGCGCGTTGCGTGTCCAATCGTCGAGCTTCGACATGATGCGGCCCAACGAGGATTTGAACTGCCGGTCGATCGGGTGGAAGTCCACGTGGAGCGAGAGCCTGCCGCCGCGGGGGCCGAACTGTTGGCCTTTGAGCATGCCGTTGATGCGGTCGAGCTGCTCCCTGACGTTCTCCTCGTCGGTGTTGAACGCGCGGTTGAGCTGTTGGAAGCTCATATACAGCTTTTCGACGCTGTTCGCATACTCCTCGTCGGTCGCGGCGCGGGTGACGAGCATGTTGAGGTTCTTGAGCTCGTCAAGGAAATACGGATAGTCCTCCACGCTCGCCATGACGGTGTCGCCCTCCGTGGAATGGTGCTTCAGATAGTCGCCCATGGCGCGTTCCGTGTCGGCGCGCAATTGGACGGCACGCTCGTCGATCTGCTGGAGTCTCGCACGCACGGTGTTGCCGATTCTGCGCAGCACGCGCACGTCGAACGGCGCCGTCCCCTCACGGTCGAAACCGCCGGCGATGCGCTGCGGCCGTTCCTGCGGACGCGACGTGTCGAAACAGGTCTCATACGTGTCGGCCAGCAGATTCGACACCATGTCGGACAATGCGGCATCGTCGAAATCGGAGTCGCCATGCATGTCGAGCCATGCCTGTTCGGCCTGGACGGCATGCTGCGCGTTTTCCAATTCCGCTTCGGCACGGTACCTGGTCTTGCCCTCGCCGTCCTTCTGCCGTAGCAGCTGTTTCAACTCGTCCTGCAATTGTGCCAGTTCCGGATCGCTTTCGATCCGTTCGATCTGCAGACGGATCCGTTCCGCCTTCGTCTCGAGCCCGTCCACGTCGATCTTGCCCCATGGCAGATCCGCGACGGTCAATGCGAGCTCATGCTCGTCCTGCAGCAGAGTCATGGCGTTGGCCATCTGCCTGCCGCGGCGGTCGGCGTCCTCCAACGCCCGTTCCGCCCCGTCAAGCTGGCGTTCCAATTCGGCCAGATACCGTTCGTTCACGAAGCCGATGACCTGACGTAGGCCTTTGACGCCATGGAATCCATGGTCGCCGGATTTGATCTGCCCGTCGACCTGCACCTGCCGTTCGGCCCGGTCCATGTCGTCGATCGCCTCCACGCAACGCGCGTCGAACCGTTGCGACGCGGTCTGCTCCTTCAACCATCCGACGAACGGCGAATCCTCCTTGTACCGCAGCTTCGACGACATCCACCCCTCGTTGCAGGCCGAATCGTATTGCGCGTCGGTATCGACGAAACGCCAGGCACGCCGCGTCATACGCGTCGGATCGATCGCGCTGACCTTCGCGGCGAACCCCTGCTCATGCCGCTTGTCCACGAGAATGGTCTGCGCGATGGGCGCGTACGTGACGTCCATCGCCAGACGCCATTGCTCGTCCCCCTCGTCCACGTCCATCAGTTCGGCCACGTACGGCAGTTCCGTCTCGTCCAAGCCCGTCGCCCGTGCGATGAGCGTGCGCGCATGGTCCATGTCGTCGCTGATGCGCGTCCTGTGTTCGATCTTGCGCCGGTAATCCTGCCTCAACAGGTCGCGTTCGCCCTGCCGGGCGTGACGTTCCACCACCATCCGCTGGTATTCGGATCGCGCGTCTTCCAAACGCTTGTCGTACGTGTCGAGCGACAAGGCGAGCGCGGCGCGTTTGGCGTTCCATGTCTGCTCGTCGGCGGGGAGTCTGCCTTCGACGCGTTCGAACCGTTCGGCGATGGCGTGCCGTTGTCTGCGCGCCTCGTCGGCGTCCTGGCGTGCGCGTTCGAAGTCCTTGCCGAGTTGCTGCAGGCTGCCGCCGTCGATGCCGTTCATGCGTTCTTTGACGGCTTCGATTTGCGTGTCGAGTTCGTCGATGCGCTGCTGAGACCGGTCGATGGCGTCCTGGGATTCCTTGGCTTTGCGTTGCGCCGATGGCAGTCCGGCGCGTACTTCGCTGGCCATGCGCGACCATGTCCATGCGGCGAGCGTCGTCTCGCCTTGCTCGCGGTCGGGGTCGATGGGCGTGTATTCGCGGCGTTCGCTGGCTTGTTTGGCGTATTCGCCGTAGCGGGCTTGTATGTCCTGCAGGATGGCGACGCGTTCCATTTTGTCTTCCATGCTGTGGAAGTTCTCGCTGAACCGGTTGTAGTCGTCGACGGTTTCGCGGGCGAGCCGGATGGATTCGGGCACGTCGAGCACGCCCTGTTTGAAGATGTCGTCGAGTTTGGAGGGCGCGTCGGCGGATTGGATCTTGTGCAGGAGCCTGCATGCTTCGGCGCTTAGGCCCATGTCCTGCCAGATGGAGGCGTGGAACGCCTGCGCGTTGACGTGCGTCGTGCATCCTGGGTAGGTCTGTTCCATCAGTCCTCGCGTGAATGACGTGTCGCGGTGCCGGTCCATGAGGCGCGGGTCGATGGTCTGGTTCCAGGTGACGTATTGGCGGCGCAGTCCGTCCGGCCCGTCGCCTGCGGTCAGGTAGAGGAATTTTGCGCAGGACAACAGTCCGCCGTCGCTGCGGTTCGCGTATGTGTCGACGATCGCGCCCCAGATGTTCTGCGGGGTGCCGTCCGCGTCCCTGCCGCGCAGGAAGATCGGGGTCTCACCGTTTTCGCCGTCGCTGATGCCGATCATGCCGCGCAGGTACGTGTAGTCGTTGCGTTCCGAACGTCCCGAATTCGACGCCTTATTGTAGGGGGTGCCGGATGGGTAGAGCAGCGAGATCTGCGCGTCGACGAGCGTGGATTTGCCCGATTCGCTCGCGCCGGCGAGCAGGGTCACCGGCATCGCATCGTCCATGGACGGGCGGAACACGTGGTAGCCGCCGTAGGAGCCCCAGTTGACGATCTGCCGGCTTTGCAGCATCCAACGGTCGGAAACGATTTTCATGCCGTCTTCCATCAGTGTTTCCCCCCATCAAAAGCGTCATCGGCCGAATCGAAATCGAACGCGTCCTGCTCGACGCCGGATGAAACCGTCCCGGTCGAATCGGAAGTATCGCCACCATCCGCGCCGATGGACGAATCGTCATAACCATCGCCATCCGCGTCTTTCATACCATCGCCGTCCGTATCATCGGAGCCGAGCCACCGGTCGGCGAGCTTCTGGTCGAGCACCATCGGCACCAATGGCGTGAGCACGTACATGTTCTCGTCCCCCGTTTCCGCGAGATACCCGTAGGTGCGCATGCGCGAGATGACGGACGTGATCTTCTTCGCCGTGCCCTCCTCGTCGTTGCTGGCCGTGAGGAAGCCCGCTCCCGTGGCGAGCAGCGCGCGGATGTCGTCGAAGCTGATGAGCCAGTCGCCCGGCTTCGTCTTCTGGTTCTCGTACTCCAGCACCTTGATGCGCAGGGCCGCGAGTGTGGCGGCCTCCTCGCGGGTGAGGCTCACACGCGTCTTCAACGAGCGGATGTTCGTCTCCGCGTCCGTGACCGGCGACGCGTACATGATCCGGTATTTCGTGTTGTCGACCAGTCTGAGCATGTCGTTGTTCAACGACCGTTCCACGGCCTCACGGTACTGGCACGCCCTGTCGTACAGGCTGCCGTCGATGTAGCGTTCGCGTTTCAGCGCGATCGCGGCCATACGCGCCTCAAGAGGCATGTCTCCCGTATCCCCGTCGAACAATGCCGGCCTGTCCCTCGTCATATCCGGCCCTTCGGACGGCATGCCGGATTCCGGGCCTGTCTCCTCTTCGATGCCGATGCCAGTGTCGAATCCGTCGGTGTTGTCCGTCATGCTCATCCCTCCTCGATGATCTCGTCAAGCGCCGCCTCGGTGGTGAGGATCGGCCTGGTGCGCCACACGCGCTCGCCTCCGTCGATGGATACGCAATGCCATGTCACGGTTGCCGGTCCGTCCTGCGTGCGTAGGGCGCTTAGGAAGCCGATCAGCTCGCTTTCGCGCCGTTCCTCCCGGGGCAGCCGGTTGAAGCTCGCCGCGAAATCCACGAACCTGCCGTCCGCCGTTTTGACCGGATCGCGCCTGATGAGTCCGATCATGTGCGTCAGCCGCGGGCCGCACATCTCGACCATGGCCTTCAGGTCCGGCGCGTCGACGTTCGTCGAAGGCGCGTCGTCCAATCCGGCCGTGGCCGCGCGCGCCATCGATTTCGCGGGCCTGGACGGCAATGCCTGGAATTGCGCCGTGCCGGTGTCCGTACGGTATGGGCGTTCGTCCGAGCCGGGGTACGTCTTCGCGTCGTCGCTGGCCCGCACGAACAGTCTGTGGAGCTTGTCGAGCATGGTGCGGTAATGCGTGTCGGTCTGCTGGCGCACCAGACGGCTCACCGCCTCGTCGGATATGCGGATCTGCCGGCGCACGTCCTCGATGCCCGCGTAGATGCGTTTGAGTTCGGCGCGTACCTGGGCGAGCAGGATGCCGGGCTCGCCCTCGAGATACGGGTTCTGGGCGATGTCTCGCACCGCCTCGTCGATTTCGCGGCGTCCCTCGTCGGTGACGATCACCTGGAACGCGTCCTCGAAACGCCGGCCGCTGTCGGATTCGTGGAACGACCTGTGGTATTCGTCATGGTAGGTGCCGAGCGCCTGCTCCACGCTGATGGAGCCCGACTGCATGCTTCGGCGCAGATTGTCGCCGTTGTCGCGTTCCTCGAGCGCCAGTTCGCGCAGGTCGATCGGCACGCCGCGCAGCGTGTTGTGGATGACGCCGATGATGTCGCCCACCTGTTGGGAGGTGAGCTTGTCCAATGTGTCGCTGTGCTTCAATTCGTCGATCTGCTTTTGCCGCTCCTCGATGTCGCGTTCGAGCAGGCGGATGCGTTCGCGGGGGTCGGCGGTCAGCTGCATGCGCGCATGCTCGATCTCCATGATGATGCTGTTGGCCTGCGCGCCGGACAGCGCTTTCGTGGTGTCCTCGAGCCGGTCGAGCGCCTCGATCGCACGGTGGGCGCGCGCCGTGAGACGGTACAGGTAGCGGTGGGCTGCGACGTCGAGCGAATTGGCGAGCCAAGCGTAGTCGCCTTCGCCTTCCTTCGTCAGCTGCTGCAGGATCGTGTGCGCGGCTTCCGCGGACGTCTGCCCTTCCTTGGGCGTGTAATCGCCCGTTTCCGCAAGTCGGGTCAGACTGCGGGAGAACCGTTCCTCGACGATCTCGCGTGGCAGCTCGCCGGTGAGCGGGTCGAACGTGGAGCGCAGCAGCGCGACGTACAGCATGGAATTGCCGCGCAGCAGCAATCGCAGCACCCCGGTCTCATACACGGGCCGGAGCCGTTCCATTTCCCGTCTTACATCCGCCAACGGCGTCCCGTCCTTCCCTTAGCCACAAGTTTCCCGATGCGCATCCATTGTAAGATAGCATGTCCGTTTTCCCGTGATCGCGGCGGGAAACCGTCCGGCGCGAACGTCATTTGAAGATGACGTAGCGGCACAGCAGGAAGCCCCAGACCGCCTGCATGCCCATGGTGACGATCTTGACCGCCATGGTGGGCCAGCCGAGCAGTCCGGGGATCCAGGCCATCATCAGGTTGGAGAACAGCAGGTTCCAGCAGTACATGGCCACGAACATGGCTATCGAACGCGCGTAGTTCGACGAGGATTTGAATGTGACGTTGCGGTTCATGACGTAGTTGAATGAGCCGGAGCAGAAGACGGCCACGGCATTCGCCAGACGGAACGGCAGGCAGGCCAGCTGAAGCACGGCGAACACGCCGAATTCCACGAAGGTCTGCATGGCCGAAACGCCGCCATAGCTGAACAATTGTCTGACGATGCCGTTTTTCGGTTTTCCGTCCGTCGGCATGCGGTCTCCTCCCGGTCGTCTCAAACGCTACGGCTGGAAAGCATAGTCACACATGTGGTTACGGACGCGCCGGAGGCGTTTCGGCCCGGCGGAATGAAAAAACGGAAGGACGCCCCTTCCGGAGTTTCCGGAAGGGGCGTCCCCCACGTTTTCGGATCGTGTCTGCTCAGATGCTCATCGCCATGAGCTGGGCCGCATACTCCTCCACAAGCTCGCTGTCGCGCTCCGTCCAGGAATGGCTGGCGGAATCGTCCGGCACGAAAGTGGTGTCGATGTCGATGTTCTCGTTCATTTCCTTAATACCTCCGTTCGTCCCACTTGCCCCGGCGACATTGCCGACTTTCATGGAACAGGCAAAAGTCTGGACCATAAACGCGTTCGATGCAAGAGCGTGTTCACATCGTGGTCAAACGTTTTTCCTCCACGCGTACATGCCGTGTCTCCGGCGTGAAGACGATACGATGGAGGCATCCCTGCCACCAACCAAAGGAGGGCGATGATGAGCGACGAACGCGATGAGGCCGAACCGATCGAACTGGGATACATCGAGGACCTCGGGGACATGATTTCCGTTCAGGAGGGGTCCACCGTGTCCCGCACCGTCATGCAGAAGGCCGGAGGCGACGTGGTGCTGTTCTCCTTCGACACGGGCGAGGAGCTCAGCGAGCATACGGCCGCGATGCCGGTGTTCGTGCAGACGCTGAAGGGACGGCTTAAGGTGACGGGCAACGGCAGGACCGTGGAGCTTGTTCCGGGAGGCCTGGCCTACTTTCCCACCCGCATCCCGCACGCGATATACGCCGAGGAGCCGTCCGTCATGATGCTGACGATGGTCACGCCGGCACGCGACAACATCGGCGACTGAAAAAACAAGACCGCCGGCATCGGATTCCATTGGATTCGCCGGTGCCGGCGACTGCCGGAAATACAAGAAAAGCTCCCTCCCGGGAGCTTTCGTTTTGTGGAGCGGACAACGGGACTCGGACCCGCGGTCTCAACCTTGGCAAGGTTGCGCTTTACCAACTAAGCTATGTCCGCATGTTTTCCACCTTGGTGGGCAACGAATTGAAAATATACAGGAGCGTCCGTCATCGCGCAAGCCCGGCGTGTCGCGTTTTTGCGGCGCCGGACTCGCGGCAGCTCCGCACGACGGTCAGACATAGTCGTACGGCATGCGCTTTTTAACGCGCCAGAACACGATAAGCGCGATGTCGAAGAGCAGCGCGTAGAAGCCACGGTCCGTCCACAATCCGTAGACCGCGCAATACAACACCAACGCGCGTAACGTATAGAACACGATCCTGCGCATGCCGGAACGCTCCCTGGTCTCCACCGTCATGCGCGTGAAACCGCCGCCCAACGTGCGGCCGGCGCGCCTCCACGGAATGATCCCTTCGAACAGGACGAACATGACGATGGTGGCCACGGCGGAGACGGCCGCATTGACGTTGTTCGCGCGGTTCACATCGAACAGCACGCCAACCAGATAGATAAGCGCCGTGACGGACAGCGACGCCGTTTCGACAAGGAACAGGTCGATCGCGAGCGCCACGCAGCGGCGCACGAAGCCTGGCTCGGTGGTGATGGCGTCTTCGTCGATGCGCTGTTGGGGTAGGAAGTGGGTGACAATGCTTCCCATGGCGTAGCCGAGTATGCCGCCGAGGGTGTTGGTGATGAGGTCGTCGACGTCGAATAGGCGGTAGGCGCATGGATAGATGCCCCAGATGCCGGTCAGCTGGGTGGTTTCGATGAGCAGCGAGGTGAGGAACATGGCCGGCAACGCCGTGGCGAATTTCCAGCGGAAGACGCGTTTCATGAAGTAGCCGAGCGGTAGGAAGAACACGACGTTCATGGCCAGTTGCATGACGCCTGTGATGCCGTCGGTTCGGATGTCGTGGATGAATTCGAATGGGTTGAGTTGTGGCCTGAGATGGTGGGCGGCGCAGTAGGTGGCCGGGTTTTCTGGCATTGGGTACATGGTGAAGCATGCGAGCGCGATGAGGTAGAGCACCACGAGATATGCGGTCAGTGCGGAGGTGAAGCGTAGCCGGTTGTCGCGGTGGTAGAGCAGTGCGAGCACGGGCAGGGTGAGTAGGAGTGAGAGGAATGGCCAGATTGCGATGGCGAGCGCGAATGGCTTGCTGAAGTAGAGGACGTATGACATGGCCGGTTTCCTTTGCTGGGCGTGTGGGATGCGCGTGGTGTGTGCGTGGGTTTCGTTTCCGTTGTTGGTTTCAACGGTAGTACGGCTGGTCGTGTCCGTGGCATCGTCCGTCGTATTCATTCCTTGGCGTAAATGTTGGGGTGACTCATCCTCTGGTATGAGATGGCCCGGCGTGTTTCTTCGTGTCTTTTTCCTCTTGCTTTTTCCGTTGGATTGCTTGGCGTCTGATCCGCGCGGAACCGATTTCGGACATCGTCTTCGCCGTCACCGCGGGAATCCTGTTCATGGCGTTCACGCCGAAACTGCTCAGCGAATAACGGAAGCTCCCGCCTTCCACGCGGAAGGCGTGGAAGGCGGGAGCTCTTATGGGAAGACTAAGGCGGATTTTAAATCCGAGGAATAGTCACCTTTTTGGCACCGGTCATGTAATGCCAGAAATCTTCCGTCCCCGGAATAAGGTCATGCAGAACGCCTGATGTTTTTTCGACCGCTACGCTCGGTGTGCCCGGCACCGGATGGTCATCTGTTGAAGACGCGAAATCGAGTCCGATGATCCACGCATCGGCACTCTCCGCGGCACCAATCGCCTTCATTCCAGGATATTCGGCGAGAACGAGATTGATGGCATCGGCCAATATCATCTGACCCTCCTTGCAGCATTCCAGTACTGATTCGTCGGATTCGGCTTTATACGCTTTATACGCGTCAAAACGTCACCGTCCATATTCAAATACCATGAGTCGTTTGCCGATCTCGTTTGCGGAGCGGGGAATCATTCCGCCTGTTTGACGCGTTCCATCGTAGTATCCGTTGAAGGGCGTTCTTGTTGGTCTTGGTATCCATTCCTCTTATCACGTTTCCGCTGTATGCTTTAGGGAAAGCTATTATGTGGGAGGATCATGCGGACCACGAAAAGCAAGAAACCCATCACCGTCGTATCGGTATGCGTCGCCGCCGTGGCATGCGCTGTCGGCGCGTACCGGTTCGTCTACCTGCCACTCCGGCCTGCCGATGTCAGTCATGCTCGGATCAGCATCAACGCGACGGGCAAGTTCGACGAATCCCAGATCGACGGCGCGGTGAAGGCGGACCTTGCCAGGCTGAAATCCTGGAACGGTTGCCGCGTGGATGCCGTCCGATATGACGCAAAGCGTTCGGCCGCGCTGCTTGCAGCCGAACACGACGTCACGGCTTCCGGTGGCAGTTCTTCGATTTCCACGGCCATTGACGAATACGGGATGGACAATGTGATTTACCTGTCCAATGACATCTCCTGCCATGCCGGCTCGCAGAACTCGTCCCAAGATGGCTGGGGAAGCTGGTACGCGTGGAATCCCGGTTCCGCGCGGGCGGAACACGGATGGATCTTCATCGACGAGGGATATTAAAAAGTTCAACGGAATACCGTGCACCATGCCATGATGTCGAAACCATACGATGACGATTGGCTTTAGTGCAGCATTGATAAAAAGCGGGCCTACGCGTCCTGATCACGCGGAACGCAAACCCGCTTTCGATGGCATAGTCATCGCTTGGCTTATCTGGCTACTTGGTCGAGGAACCACTCATCATGACTGGCCGATTTTCCATCCGTCGCGTTCGCGAGCGTATGTGCTTTGCACGGATTGATGCCGCTATACCCGTGCGGATCTGCAGTCGTGCGACTCCGGCCAATCAGTCAAGGATGATGCCGGCTTCACTCATCTGCCGACGGGCTGCGATACCGAGTTCCTCACTGACCGGTTCGGTCAGGTTCTCGATGACATGCACTTCGAAACCCAGCTTCTTCGCGTCGAGAGCGGTCTCCTTGACGCAATGCGATTCGGCCAGTCCGACCACATCGACCCGTGTGATGCCCGCGGTCTTCAACCCGTTGGCGAGTGTCCTGCCCGCGGCCATGGCGGTGGAGACTTCCTCACGGGTGGGAATGCGGTCGGTGTTGTCCTCAAAGCCTTCGAAGCCGGAATATGAGGGGGAATACTGGCCCTTCTTGAAATGATGTTCGATGTTCAATGCGGCGATGGCGGGATGCAGTTCGGCATTGGCGGTTCCGGCCTTGCCGTGCACCGGCCAGGTATCCACGAAATCAGGATGTTCGGACCAGTGGGTTCCCGGCTCGATATGCCAGTCCTGCGTGGTCGCGATATATGCGTATTCGCTCCGGTGCTCGTTCACATAATCCGCGATACGTTCGGCGACCGCATTGCCTCCCTGCACGCCCAGTTCGCCTCCTTCGCAGAACGTCGGCTGCACATCCACCACAATCAAAGCCTTTGCCATGCTTCTTCCCTCCTGAAAGGTTCCGAAACCACTGTAGCGAATCGATCACGTGATTGGATAATTCGTTTCATCCACAACGTCGTCGTGATATATGCGCCTTTCCCCACGGCCCATCCTATAATCTGAAGAGACGATGGCACGTAGGAAAATATGAGACCGGTGGAGCCGTTGCGCGTATCGAGCTATGCCACCGGTCTGTAGGTCGGTTCTGCCGGATATGGAAGTGTGGTTTTGTTAAAAAGCATGGATGATCTGATTGTGTCGGGGCTGCGCATCGATTGGAATATGCTGACTGATTCATACGTCAGTCGAATTCCCTCATTGCGTTCGATTGACGAACTTGAATTCCACAAGAATGTCACCTTTCTGGTAGGCGAGAACGGTAGCGGCAAATCAACCTTGCTGGAAGGCATCGCCGTCGCCTGCGGCTTCAACGCGGAAGGCGGCACGCGCAACTACCGTTTCAGCACATACGATGACACGTCGGATCTCGCCAAGGCGATGATGATATACCGGCAGTATGCGATCGGCCCATCAAGCTTCTTCCTGCGTGCGGAAAGTTTTTTCACGCTGGCGACACAGGCTCGTGAATACAGTCGCGGATATGGCGACATGTCCCGTTTGCACGAGATGTCGCATGGCGAAGGATTCCTGGAGATACTCCTGTCCCACACGGGAAAGGGTCTCTATCTTATGGACGAACCCGAATCCGCGCTCTCGACACAGCGGCAATTGACTCTGCTGGAGCACATGTACCGAATGGCAAACGACGGATCGCAATTCATCATCGCAACCCATTCGCCGATTCTGCTCGGTCTGCCGGATGCGGAAATCCTGTCATTCGACGAAAACGGCGTCCATCCCTGCGATTATGAGGATACGGACAGCTATCAAATCACCAGGGTCTTCATCAACCACCGCGAATCACTGCTCCGGCATCTGCTTGGAAATGAAACGTGAGATGAGGTGAAACGGTTGCGGGTGTTCGCTATGATGTTCGATTGGCGTTTGAAGGAACACGAAAGACTAGAGGTATCACGGCATGGCGATTGAGGCGCAGGGACTTGAGATTCAGATCGGCGCGCGCACGTTGCTGCATCCCACCAACTTCCACGTTGCCAAGGGAGACAAGATCGGTCTGGTCGGCCGCAACGGCGCCGGCAAGACCACGCTGACCCGTGTGATCACCGGCGATATGCTGCCGACCGCCGGCAAGGTACGTGTCTCCGGCAAACTCGGCTATCTGCCACAGGACACGCATGCCGCAGACCCGGAGCAGACCGCACTGGACCGCATGATGAGCGCGCGCGACATCGCTTCGATCATCAAACGCATACGCAAGGCCGAAAAGGAAATGACCGATCCGGATCCGGATGTCATGACCAAGGCGATGAACCGCTACGACAAGGCCATGCAGGATTTCGAAAAGGCCGGCGGCTATGCCGCACAGTCCGAAGCGACCGCCATGGCGGCCAGTCTCGGCCTGCCACAGGAAGTGATGGGCCAGCAGCTGGGTACGCTTTCCGGCGGTCAACGCCGTCGTATCGAACTGGCCCGCATCCTGTTCTCCGACGCGGACACGCTGATCCTTGACGAGCCGACCAACCATTTGGACGCGGATTCCATCGAATGGCTGCGCGGCTATCTGAAAAAATACGAGGGCGGTTTCCTGGTCATCTCCCACTCCACCGAACTGCTTGACGAAGTGGTGAACAAGGTCTGGCATTTGGATGCGCAGCTCGGTCAGATCGACATGTATTCTCTCGGTTGGAAGGCATACCTGCACCAGCGCGTGGTCGACGAGGAACGTCGCCGCCGCGAACGCGAGGTCGCCGAGAAGAAGGCCGAACGTCTGATGCAGCAGGGCATCCGTCTGCACGCGAAGGCCACCAAGGCCGTGGCCGCGCAGAACATGATGCGTCGCGCGGAGAAACTGCTGGAGAACACGTCCGAGGCGCAGAAGAAGGAGAAGGTTGCTGACATCCGCTTCCCGGAACCGGCGCCCTGCGGCCGCACGCCGATCATGGCAAAGGACATCTCCAAGGCCTACGGTTCGAACATCGTGTTCGCCGGCGTGAACCTGGCCATCGACAAGGGCTCCCGCGTGGTCATCCTCGGATACAACGGCGCTGGCAAGACCACCACCCTGCGTCTGCTCGCCCACCTGGAGGATCCCGACACCGGTTCCGTGGAGTACGGGCACGGCTGCAAGATCGGCTATTTCGCCCAGGAGCACGACACATTGGACCTTGACGCCACCGTGTTGCAGAATCTGATTCACGTGGCACCGGAACTTGACGACACGCAGGCTCGTTCCATCCTGGGCTCGTTCCTGTTCTCCGGCGATGACGCGCTGAAACCGGCACGAGTGCTTTCCGGCGGCGAGAAGACCCGTCTGGCGTTGGCCACGCTGGTGACGAGCCGCGCGAACGTGCTACTGCTCGACGAGCCGACCAACAACCTTGATCCGGCGTCCCGTGACGAGATTCTGAAGGCCATCGCCAAATACGAGGGCGCGATCGTGCTGGTCACCCACGACGAGGGCGCGGTCGAGGCGTTGAATCCGGAACGCGTGCTGCTCATGCCCGACGGCGACGAGGACCTGTGGAACGACTCCTACCTGGATCTGGTGGCCGAGGAATAATCCCACTTCCACCATTTCCGACACGCATATGGGAAAGCCCGGACGAATCAGATCGTCCGGGCTTTCCCATATTGAACGGTTCCTGTTACGCGGGAACCGGTTACGCGTGCACGTGTTTGGCGCTGTAGATGTCCGGCTCGACGTAGATCTCGAAATTGTACCAGGGCAACGCGGTGCGCACGGCCTTCTCGATCTTGTCGACGGTTTCCACGTCATAGTCGCGGTCGAGCTTGCTGGTCTGCACTTTGACGCACAGGAGGATGTCGTCCTCCGACATGTGCACGGTCTGCATGTTCAGCAATCGTTCGACGCCCGGCGTGGTGGTAACCGCCTCGACGATCTTCCCGCGCGTATCGGAATCCACGGCCTCGCCGATGAGCAGCGAACCGGATTTGAACGCGAGAAACAGCGAACCGACGATCAGCACCAGACCGACCATGAGACCACCCAACGCATCAAAAATCTCATCGTCGAGCAGAATCGCAAGACCAATGCCGAGACCTGCGAACGCCAAACCGATCAAAGCGAGCGTATCCTCCATGATCACCGAAGCCAGTTCGGCGGACTTGGTGCGTCTCCAGAAACGGAACACGCCCATATGCTTCGTGTTCGTGCGTTCCATACGCTCGTTGGCTTCCTTGATGCTCTGGTGCAGGCCGAATCCTTCCAGGCATGCGCTGATGACGACCACGATGAACGCGACAAGCAGTTCCATCCTGTTCACGTCACGCAATGCCGGATCGGCGCTGATCGCGACAAGCTTCTTCACCGCTTCGGACGTCGAGAAGAAACCGCCGACGAAGAACAGCAGCGTGGCCACGACGAACGAAGCAAGATATTTGGCGCGATACAGGCCGAACGGATGGTCGCCGTCCGTCTTGCGCTTGGAGAAACGTCCACCCACCATCAATACGATTTCGTTGGAGCAATCCGCGATGGAATGTACCGACTCGGAAAGCATGGCGGACGATCCGGTGAAGAACGCCGCGAGCAGCTTCGCGATGGCGACACCGATGTTCGCACCCAACGCCGCCTTGACGGCCGCGCCCTGATGTTCGGCTTCCCGCACCTCCCCCATGTTGTTCGTGGTCGTACTGTCGCCTGCGGGATCGCGCGATTCGCTCATTGCCTTCCATTCTCGAATGTGTAACGGATAACATCATCCATTCAAGCACGAATACTGGCCGAGAAGCCGTGTGCGCCCATGTTTCGGGACGTGCGTGTAACCTTCACTAGGTATTTGTCGCTTTCCCAAAAAAAGGAGTATTCAATGGCATACTCGCATAACGCGCCGTTCCGCGCCGACGTGGTCGGCTCCTATCTCCGCCCGGCCGAGCTCAAGGCCGCACGTGAGGATTTCGCCGCCGGCAAAATCGATGCCGCAGCGCTCAAGGCGGTCGAGGACAAGGCCATCACCGAACTCGTCGCCAAGCAGAAGGCCGCCGGCCTGCATGTGATCACCGACGGCGAATTCCGCCGCGGCTGGTGGCATTTCGACTTCATGTGGGGCTTCAACGGCGTGGACCATGCCGCCGCAGCCCACCGCGTCGCCTTCCACGACGAGGTGACCCCGGCCGACACCGCCACCGTGACCGGAAGGATCTCCGGCGAGAACCATCCGTTCGTCGAACATTTCAAGTTCGTCAAGCAGTTCGAGGACGAGAACACCGTGGCCCGCCAGACCATGCCCTCCCCCGCGCAGACCCGCTTCGTGCTCACCGGCAACGCGGCCGCCTACCCGTATGACGAGTTCTACAAGAACGACGACGAGCTGACCGCCGACATCGTCGCCGCCTACCGCCAGGTCATCGCCGACCTGTATGCCGCCGGCTGCCGCAACGTGCAGTTCGACGACTGCACCTGGACCCGCCTGTGCGATGCGAGCGTACGCGAACGTCTCGGCTGGAGCGACGAGGACGCGCTACGCCTGCAGCAGGAGAACCTCGACGTCATCAACGCCGTGATCGCCGACCAGCCGGACGACCTGGTCATCAACACCCACGTGTGCCGCGGCAACTTCCACTCCACCTGGCTTTCCTCCGGAGGCTACGCGCCGGTCGCGGCCAAACTGTTCGGCGAGGAGAACGTGGACGCCTACTACCTCGAGTTCGACGACGACCGTTCCGGCGATTTCGCGCCGCTCGCCGAAGTCTCCGGCGACAAGAAGGTCGTGCTCGGCCTGATCACCTCCAAGAAGCCCGACCTTGAGGATCCGGACACCATCAAGGCCCGCATCCAGGAAGCCGCCCAGTACATTCCGCTCGACCGCCTGTGCCTGTCCACCCAGTGCGGCTTCGCCTCCACCCAGGAAGGCAACAAGCTCACCGAAGACCAGCAGTGGGCCAAGATCGCACTCGTCCAATCCATCGCCAAGGACGTGTGGGGCGAGTAAACACAGCACGCCATCCACAATCAGCTATAAGGAAGGGCTATCCGTCTTGTTCGGCGGATAGCCCTTTGTTTGTTTGCCGGCGTTTTTAACGGGCAGGTCAGCCCTTCACAGCCTCATCGATGCAACGAATCGCGTTCAACGTACGCGGATAGCCGATATACGGCATGCACTGCGAGACCACCGCAATCAGAAACGCCTTCTCATTGCCGACGGCCATATTCGCCTTCGCATGCGCCGTAAGCTGCGGTTCGCAACCACCCTGCGCGGCCAGGAAACACAACGTGACCATTTCGCGCTCGCGGGTGCTAAGCCCTCCTCGCGTGTAATAGTCGCCGAAGCAGTTGTCGGCGAGCCATTTGTTGATGTGACGGGTCTCGTCCGGACCGGATTGAGCGAATCCGCGCAGGTTCTCGCCGAAGATCTCGACCTGCTTGTCCTCTCCGGCCTGCGCGCGGGTCTCCGACGTGGTCGTGCCCTGCGGCTCCAGCGGCAGATGCACGTTCGCGGCTCCAAGGAAAACGTTGAGCTTCTTCAGGAACGGCAGGGTTCTCCCGAATCCGCAGTATGCGGTGGCTTGGTAGATCATCTCCTTGATGGCCACGGACGTCAGTCCCGTCTCATAGGCGACCGGCAGCATCATTTCGAACGCGTCGAGACCCTGGCAGCCGACCAGAGCCGCGAGGATCGCCAGGGAGCGGGTCTGGTCGTCCAGATCGGGGTGGTTGGCACCCGGTTCGTTTATCACTTCGTCATAGGCGAAATCGGAGAACAACTTGACGAATTCCGGGTCGGTCTGCGACAGCGTCCGATCGTTGTTCCAAAAGGCGTTCATCTTCCTATGCAGTTCCTCGAACATGTCGATATCCTTCCCTCACGCGGCTCAATTCGAGCCCAATGCCATCGTTTCAAATATCGTTGGGCACCACGAAATCAGACTTCGCTGACCCGCAGCAGCGACTTGACGGTACTGCGTTCGTCCATAGCGGCATACGCTTCCTGGATATCATCCAGTGTGTACTCGCCAGTGTATACGATACCGGGATTGATGTTGCCGTCCAGCACCTCCTTGAGCAGGCGCCGCATGTCATAAGTACGCACCGCGGCCGGGCCACCGCGTAGACCGACATTGCGGAAGAAGAGGCCGGGAATATCGGCTTCGACGTCGTGGGGCAGGCCCACCCGACCCACGATGGCCCCGGCACGGGCCACCTTCATGGCCGTGTCGTTCGACAAGGCCGATCCGACGCATTCGAGCACCGCGTCCGCGCCGTATCCATCGGTCATCTCCAGCACCTTGGCCACAGCCTCGTCGCCACGTTCCTCGACGAAATCGGTGGCACCGAATTTCTTCGCGATCTCCTGACGGTCGGTATGACGGCTCATGGAGATGATGCGCGTGGCACCCATAAGCTTGGCGGAAAGCACGGCGCACAAGCCGACCGCGCCATCGCCGAACACGACGGCCGTATCCCCCGGCTTCACCTCGGCGCTGGCCGCGGCATGATAGCCGGTCGCCATCACATCGGACAGCGTCAGCAGCGAGGCGAGCATCTCATCGGAGAAGGTCTTGGCATCGCCGGGAACTACGACCAGAGTGCCTTCGGCTTCCGGAACACGCAAGTATTCGGCCTGACATCCCATACCGTCCTCATCGCCGAAATAGCCGCCATGCGGGCAGCTGGATTCGAAACCGGCCTTGCACACCGGGCATTTGCCGCAGCTGTATGGGAACGGAACGATCACAAAATCGCCCGGCTTGACGATGGTGACATCCTCCCCGACCGCTTCGACGACGCCGATGGCCTCATGGCCAGCCTGGCTGTCGACGGGTTTGCCACCATCGCGGTAGAACCACAGATCGGAGCCGCACACGCAGGCGCGCACCACGCGGATAATCGCATCGCCGCCGTCAACGATGCCCGGCTTCGGACGCTCCTCGCAGGCCATCTGCTTGATGCCCTTATAAATCGCCGCTTTCATGGATTTCCTCCTCTTATTTGTGGGATTGCTGTTTCTTGACGTTGTCGATGACGTCCTTGTTTTCCTCCAGGATGCGGTTGGCCTCATCCTCATGACCGTCGGCAATGGCTCGCCAGTACAGCGATTTGAGCGACACATACGCCTGTTGGATGCGCAGGGCTTCCGCTTTCGCGGCCAGACGCAGCGATTGCGCGTCGAGCAGTTCGATCTGCCGTCGGGCGCCTTCCGGACCGTCGAAACGGTTCTTCAGGTATTCGCGCATCGATTCAAGCGGCATGCCCGTCGCCGCCAGGCATGCGATGGTGGTCAGCGATTCGATGTCCTTGTCCGAATAGACTCGGTGGCTTGAACTCGGATCGCGGGCGATCGGATCGATGATGCCGATCTGCTCGTAATAACGCAACGTCGATTCGGGCAGTCCGGAAATCATGGACGCCTCACGGATCGAATGCCAGGTGGTCGTCGTATTGCTCATACCCCGCACTCTAAAAACTTAAAGTGCTCGAAGTCCATATTCCGGCGTGTCGTATTGGTCCGACGTCAAACGGCATTGAGCGGGCAATGGAAGAGCCGGTATCCGAAAAGTGGATCTGTCGCACGACTCCATTTTCATGTCCTTTTCGGCAATCGTGCGGCTTTTTCGTCCGTCTGTATGGGAACCGACGGACGAAAAAGCCCACGCATGCTCAGGCGGCGGTGATCAGCTCCGAGGAATCCATGTCGAAATCGGCCATCGCATAGGAATGGATGGCGGGATCCTCATACGTGCTCATATAGTAGGTGTTGGTCTTGGACGAATAGCCGCTGGTGAACAGCGTGCGTTCGAACTGGCCGTTGCCCATCTTGGCCATGCCATCCACCATCTGCACGGAACCAAGGGTGTGGAACAGGCGGGACACATTGGCCGCCTCACCCTCCTGCTGCGGATAGTGCGTGTTGGCGTAGGCCACTCGCACGAAACGCGACGGGGAGCTCACGTCGCCCGGAATGCCGTGCATGCTCACGCCGGCGCCCCAAGCGGACAGGGACGCCTTGCCCCACGTGGCCGGCTCGGCCATCTCGTTGCCGACGCACATGTAGTTGCGCAGATTCTCCATATGGAAGCCGAACGTCGGCTGGTTGGTCAGCACGTCTACGTCGTCATGGTGCACATGCATGCCGTCCGCCATCTGTTCGACGACGATGCTGCGCTCGCTGTCGCCGATGATCCAATGCAGCAGCGACTCCTGCTGGCCGGGCACGATCTGGGAGACGAGGGTCACGTTCTTCAACGCCTCCTCGACTTCGTCGACGGAATCGAAATTGCGTGCCACCCACAGCGGGAATTCGAAGGTCGCGACGTTGTCGGTGCCTTCGACCGGCTCATGCACGAACTCCGCGTAGCCGGGGAAATTCAATCCCGCGATGGCCAGACCATGCTCGTTGGCGCAGTCGAAATACATCGGACGGTCGGCCATGACCACGCCCACGCCGATCACCGCGTTCGGCGTGGCCTTGCCGCTCGCGCCGAACACGTTGTCGTAGTGGTAGCCGCGTGGAGTGGCTAGGATGCTTTCGCCGTATGAGAAGCTCCAGTCGAGGTTGCGGCCGAAATACATGTTTCCCTCTTCGTCGGAGAAACGAACGCCAGTGCACATGATGGACTTCCTTCCTTTGTTTGATTGACCCGGTGCGTTCATCATACGCATGGACGGCTGGACGAACCACGGCTTCCGCCGACGGATAAACATAAAGGGTGGCCAAAAATGCCAAGAGTCGTTGAAAATGAAAAAATCCCCTTGTTTCCAAGGGGATTTTTCGAATGGCTCCTGCGACTGGGCTTGAACCAGTGACCGTCCGATTAACAGTTAGAAAGTCTGATAAAATATCCCTTGGAACGATTGGGCAAAACGGCTTCATTCCAACGGTTTAACCTCACTTGAGGGTCACTTGACCATCACTTGCGGGTCAAATGGAAGTCTGAGAATGTCTGAGAATATAGAGGCAAGGAGGTAATCATGGCACGCAAAGCAAGAAACGGCATCGTCTACCCGTACAAAGTCGAACGCAAAAAACACCTAGCTGACGGAACCGTAAAAATCTACACCAGCTACGAGTTCAAGGTCGATGGCAAAACATACAGCTGCAAAAAATACGTTGACGCCAACAAGCGACTGACGGAACTACTACAGGAACGGGCCAGATTCGGCAGCACCAACAACAGTTCCATCACGCTCGGAGCATACGCCGAACAATGGCTCGAACGCAGGGAACGCGACGCGGACCCGAAGACGTTCGCCAACTATCGAACCATCGTCCGCAAACACCTGCTCCCATACCACCGGCAGAAAATGGCGAGCCTGACCAGCGGAGCGTGCGACCGCATCGTCAACGGCCTTCGCATAACCAAGAAGGTCAACGGCAAAGAACAGCGGGTAAAAGCCAGCCTCAGCCTACGCAAGCAGGTACACACCACATTGAACCAGATATGCAAATCAGCTGTGTCAGACCGCATCCTACCCACCAACCCGATGGGCGGCGTCCCAACCCCGAAGGACAAGGACATCAGCTTGGTGGACAGTCGTAAGAACGAAGCCAACGAACGTACCGCATTCACCGTGGATGAAGCCAAACGCATCCTGAAAGCAGCCAACGATCTAGGCGTGAGAGACGCCGCAAAGGAATGGTTCCGCCTGTGCACCGGCATGCGTCCAGGCGAAATACTCGGCGCATCCATCCAAGACCTCGAACTAGGCCAAATGAACGGCGTGCCATACGGCGAATATACTGTCAACTGGAAACTGGAAGAACTTAAGAAAGAGCATGGATGCGGCAATCCAGACAAGCATGGCGTCTATCCATGCGGGTTCAAACGTGGTGCAGCATGCCCTCAATGGCGTTGGCGCATCCCTGACGGCTTCGACATGATCGAACTACAAGGCCGCTGGTGCCTCACACCACCGAAATCGAAGCGCGGCAGGAAAGTGCCGATCATCCCGGCATTGGCTCAAACGCTCGAAGCGTATCTCGAAGCCACTGATGACATACCGAACCCATATGGATTGCTGTTCCGGCATGATGACGGAACGCCCATCGAACCGGAAGAAGACCTTGAAAACTTCCGCCAACTCTTGGAGAACGCGGGCGTACCCAATGCGGAACACCGCAGCCGCCACGAAACACGCCACACGGTCGTGACCATACTAATGAGTATGGGGGTTGATTATGGATTGGTGGAAGAGATTGTTGGACATTCAAGCCGCTTAATGGTGGAGCATTACCGGCACGCCGGATTGAAGGAACGGTTGGCCGCGATGGAAACAATGAACTCCGCATTAGACTTGAAGCAGATAGAACGGGCTGGCGAATAGAAGCCCTAAAACGCAGAAAAGCCCCTCCCCCAGCAATGCTGAGAGAGGGGCAATTCAGACTCGCGGTAGCATGTCATACAGTTTTTGAGTGTCCAATGTCACGCCATGCATTCGGCTGAAATCAGCCTCACCGCCGTGTATCCTGTCGGCCTTCACATCCTTCGTGAGCTCGCGCTTCCACTTCGTCCAAAAATCATCATGCTCTTTCTTGGTCATGATGATGATTCTACCGTGCGAAACACAAAAAGCCCCTCCCCCAGCGTAATCGCTGAGAGAGGGGCAAACTTGTACACAGGACGTACTAGTTGGGCATAGTATTCTTACACTTCTCCAACATCATGTTAGAGAAATGAAAGGTTTCTACTCGGAATACCGGGCCTTCAACTCGCTGACGCCAATCAAAGCGCCAACCAGCACGGCCAGAGCGTTCAACGTGGTCACGATCTGGTCAACGCATGGAAGGTTCCATGCTGGGCCTACCACATGCACGAACACGGCCAAAGCGGGCAACGCGATAAGCGCCAACCACTTCAGCACCTTGTACGCTTCGTCCGGCAGGATGTAGTTGTTTTCCTCGCCAGTTTCTTCCTGCGGCTTTTCGCCGTCATTCTGAGTCTCCTTGACTTCATCGACCATAGTTACTCCAATCACCAGTAGAGGGTTTCGCCCGGATAGATCAACGCCGGATTGCCGGAACGATACCCGTGGATGCTGTACATGTTGACCCCGTAATATGCGGCGATGCCGCCGAGGGTGTCGCCGGAACGAACCACGTACCGTCCACCGGTGGCGACCGTGCCCGTGCCGGTGCGACGGCAGACGGTCTCGCCAGCGTAGATGACGTTCGGATTACCCGAACGGTACCCCGTCCACTGGTTCCACGAACCACCATTGCTAGCTGCGATGGAACTCAACGTGTCACCGGACTTGACGGTCACGCACAGGCTGCCGCAGTTCACCGCAGTGGACGCGCCACCAGAGCCGCCGAGACGCTGGTTAACTATCGCCATCACCGTGTCATAGGCACCGCCAAGAGCCTGACGACGCTCATTGCCGTTGCCGTACACGCCGCGAATGACCTTCGTGGCCATGTCATTGTAGTCCGGCGTGGCAGTGACCTGCGGCCTGACCGGATCATGTCTCACCTCGGCATGGGTCTTACCCCTATCGCCGTTCGCGATCTTCTGCCAAGCGTCACGCTCACCGAAGAACAGGTTCAAATCCAACGGGCCGACACCGTTCAGATAGCCGGTGGACGCATACTGCACCATGCCCTCGCCCTTGCTACCAGCATTCCACGGAGTGGACTGCCAGCCGGTCGCGTTCATGGAAGCGTACTGAGCCTTCCACAGCATGCAATGGGCGCGCACGTCGGACGGAATCTGATACACGGCACTGTCCTGCACGTACACGATGGGCCAAACCTTGGTACGCGAATACACCTGGTTGACCCACTGGCGCACCCAGTCGCCGTTGCCCCAAGCTGCGTTGCCGTTGGACTCCCAGTCCAACGCGAGCACGCACTGGCCCACATAACCGTTGAACTGATTCAGGTAATGGTTCACCTCGGCGGTGACGTTGCCGCCGTCCGCGTAATGGTAGCCGCCGCAAGCCTTGCCGGTCTGACGTGCCCAATCGGTCTGGCTGCGCCAAGACGGGTTCACGTAGCCGCCACCCTCCGTGATCTTAACGATGGCCGCGTCGGCGTCCACCACGCGCGTCACGTCTGCACTCTGCCAGCCGGAAACGTCGATGATGTTCATGTTCGCGCTGGCGACCGGCGCGACGGCGACGCACAGCACCGCAGCCAACGCGGTCAGCGGCTTGCCGATATGCCGACGCAGACGCTTGTGCTTCGGCTTGCCTTTGTTGTTGAGGATGCCCACATCCTCTCCTTCCCGCCCCCAAGTCAAGGGGCAATAGAAAAGCCATCCCGAAGTGGGATGGCTTTAAAAACTGATGCGAAAATCAACGCAAGTGCGCGTTGAGCAGCGCGACCGTCATATCTTCCGTGACGCGCAGTTTCGCGGTCGTCACGCTGTTGGCCGCGAGCTTGTCGGCTGTGACCGCAAGAGCGGTGATGTGCCGCGCCTGCACGCTGTTCGCAACCAATTTGCCGGACGTAACCGCGTCAGCCACCAGCTTGTCCGTGGTGACAGCGCCAGCCGGAGAGCCTGACTTCTGATGCGCGCCATGATTGAACACGAGGACGAGCGCGAGGAGCAGCAGGCATGCGCCGCCTGCGATGGCTAGATGCGTCATTGCCTGTCCTCCAAGTATTTTTCGGCGGCAGCGATTATCCAGCATTGCGCGTCCAATTTCTCAAGCTTCGACAGCTCGTAGCTGACGGCCTCGCTGTGGTCGGTGTCCTTGTCGCCGTAGATCAGGCTGATGATCGTGTTTTTGATCGTGTCCCGGCATAGCTCGTCCAAACGTCCGTCGAATTTCTCGGTACGCTCGCCGAGCTGTCGGGTCTTGGCGAAATGCTGCGAGAGCGGACTGTCATAGGGCAGGCGTTCCGGCCGCACGTGCGCGTACAATCCGGTTGCAAGCGCGTCCAACGCGCCCGGCCAGACTTTCAATCCGAGCGTGATGAGGGCGCACGCGCCACCCACACCCCCGAAACCGGCTAGAAAATTCTGCAGCACATTACATCTCCTTGAAATCGTTTAATCTTTTGGCATGGTGTCGCCATCGAAATAATTGCCCGGCAATCCCAACGAGACGAGCTGCTGCCACTGGTCTTGAGGCACGCACAAGCCTTTGCTCAGATTGACCGTGCAATTGTTCAGACCGACGAGAATGCCGTGAGTGGTGCTGGCGGCGGTGAAGACGTAATCCACGCGACCATTCGAAGTGACCAGCCCACTATCGCTGCCATTGGTGGTGAGACGCAAGCGCGGATTGTCGCCACTCGTGGACAGCATGTAACAGACGACGCTCACATGGTATTTCACGCCCGCCGTCAACCCCGTGAAGGTGATGTCCGATGGTGTCGTGTTCGTCGTCTTGACGCTCACACCGTCTTTCGGCATGACGCAGTGATTAACGATGGGAGTCATGCCACCACCCCCAAAGGGGTTAGGCGCGCGGCATCGTATCCCCGGTGAAATATCCGATGCCGCCGAGCAGGGTCTTGTTCGCCTGATACTCGGCCAACGTGCAGAGGAGTATATTTGTCACGGTGACGGTCGGACTGCCTGACTTGACGGAATAATTCACTGATAGCGGACTGGAATTGTCGACGTACGTCATGTAGCTGACACGTTGGCGTGCGCTGAATTCGCCCTGTGTTCCGATAATCGAGACAGTGCCGCCTGTGACGTTCATATCGAAACTGACCCAATATGTCATATATCTCACGCTCGGAACGGTCGTGAGATGCACCCAATTGTTGGCTCTCAAGGTGATGGTCGAGGTTGGGCTCGGGCATAGGTTCGTGATTATCATCGGACATCACCCGCCCGACGGACGCTCCTATGCGCGTGGCATCGTGTCGCCGGAGAAGAAGCCCGGAAGCCCCCCCCCACGGCTTTATCGTAAGTGTCGGCCAATTCCAAAATCGGATTGGCGATATTCGCGGCACTGCCGTTCGGATAGAATTCGACACGTATCCGGCCACTGCCGGTGGAGTTGAATCGCAGGAGCAAATTGTTCGCATTCTGGGAGACGGTGGCATAAGCGATAGGCTTGGTGTCGCTTGACTCGAGACTGTACACCGTGAGCGGCTTCGGATTTTTGTCGTGTTCCGTCCAGAGGAAGCAGGCGAATACGAGTGCCGCGTTTTTCGGCACGGTGAGATTGAAACCATAACCGCCATTGTTGCCATAGATGTTCAGCTGCTTGGTGTCGGCGTTATATGATGCCTTCACTTCACCGGAAATGTTTACGTCGGCGAATGGGCCGGTGAAATTCGGATTGGTGAAATAGTTAATCCTCTGCATGCGTATCCCCCTTCACGCTTTCGAGCACGTCGGCGGGAATCAATTTCATGGCCGCGTTGAGCTGACTGGTCAGGATTGCGATTTGCTTGTTGAGAGTGCCGATCTGTTGCGAGAGCTGGTCGATGACCTCGTTCGCGTCGGCTGGAATCTGAGCCAAAATAAGTCTCCTTAAATACGAAACCCCCGCAATCCGCGTGGATTGCAGGGGTTGAAAAAACTGGAATGCTGGATTAGTCGGCGGCGGTCATCGTGTCGATACGAGTCACGGCCTTAAGCTCGTCCAAGGTGAGGGTGCGTCCGAGATTCGTCTTCACGTCCGTGAGAGTGACGGTCTTGCCGGAATCGTCGAACGTGGCGAGCACGCCACGCTGGTAGTCGCGCCAAGATTCGGCGGTGCCGTCAGCGCTGGAAAACTCCAATCCCAATCGGCACAGTTCAGCTCGCACCGACTCCTTCGGCGGACGCAAATCAAGCACGCCAGACGGCTCAGAGGGCGTCACGGCAGTAGTGGTATCGGTAGTGGTCTCAGTGGTCACATCGGCCATAATCAATCTCCTTATTGTTGGTTGTTTTGAGGTCGTGGCATGAGGGATTGGTAAAATCTCTCCTCGCACTCGTCCAGATTTGATTGACTGGACTCGTCATTGAGGAAATCGTCAAGACCCTCAATGTTTTTGGTCATGCTTGTGTCAATGCCACTCGACGGCTCCTCATCGGAGTCATCAACGGACAGTGTGGCAATGAGATTCGCGTCCGTCTCATTCGACATGACCGGCAGATTCATGCCCTCACGCGCCTGATTGCGCGCGGCGGTCAGCGGATCGTCCAACACTTCCCCATCGGCGGCGAGCATGCTCACACTGGTGGCGGAATCCGCCAAAGCCGCCTCCAACGCCTCGAACGCTCCAGTCCACACGCCCCTGCCGGTCTTCGAATCGTATCGGCTCGTGATCGCCGCTACCGCCTCACGGGTCGAAGCCAATCCGAGCAGCGCCTTCCACGAGACGAGCACGTCGGGCGTGAACACGAAACTGTCCGCTCCGTTTATGGGCGGATTGCAGCGGATAATGCAAAGCCCACTGTTCTCATCCGTTTCGAAAGTCGCTGACAAGATTTCCTCCAATCATTTGACCAAATAAGCCAGAAATTCCGCGTAAACATCCACCGGGCAAGGCTGGTCGGCGTTATACAGCTTCAATGTGAAGCCGCTCTGACCGCCCGTGTTCATCGGGTGCGCGATGATGCCCGCCCATTGTGAATCCGCGTTCGCGACGACGTAATAGTGGCCGTATTTCGTCGGGCTGAACGTGCAATCGACTTGCATGGAAGCGCCGGTCGCAATCTTCGAGCCGGGATTCGGATACCACGCCTTCCACGCAGCCTGGGCATGGAACGTAGAACGGTTCGTGATGCCGCCAAGATAGCCGCCGAGATACACGTATCCGGTGCCGATGTTCGCGCCGACTCCGACCTCGCCGTTCGCGTCTTGCGCTTCGAGCCAGCACTCCGAACCGTTCGCGCTATCGCCGGCCAGAGTGAGGAAAGCGCTGCTTTTCTTGCTCTCGTCCGGCTCGTCGTAATCCGTGTTCGCCACGGCATGCACTCTGGATGTGACGCCGCCGCTGCCGGTACCGCCTTTCTTGCGCGGCTTCGATCTGAGAGACATGAACGCAGCGGGATCGTTCTTGCTCACGTGTCCGCTCCACAAGTCCAGTTCGCCCATCGCGCCGACCTGATTCGACTGGATGACAGAAGCAATGGCCGGATGCGAAAAGTAGGCGGTGGACCCGTTGTAAGCCGGGAATTCCAAGCCATCACCGACGAACGTTTCCGTGCCGCCGATGATGTAGGTCTGATAATCCGGACTGATACGCACCCTGTGCCCGCTGATGCGGGTTTGGAAAGTGCCGGTCAGCACATTGCTCTTCCCCTCGCCGTCAAGATAGACGGTGCGATTGTGGTTGCTGTCCCACATCTGCAAGGCCGTGCTATTGAGCTTCATGCCCGTGTTCGCGGCCTCGGAGCTCTGGAAGACGGCGCCCGTGAAGACGTAGCCCTTGAACTGGCCTGCCGCCACCTTGTCGGACGTGATAGTGCCAGCCGCGATCTTGACAGCCGTCACACTGTTTGCCGCCAGCTTGTCGGCGGTGATCGCTCCGGACACTATCTTCGAAGCGTTCACCGAGTTCGCCGCGAGCTTGTCCGCGTTAACCGCGTTCGCGGCGAGCTTGTCCGTCGTGATTGCACCGGACACGATGTCGCCCGCCTGAATCTTATGGACATTCAACAAGGCCACGGTCATATCCTCCGTGACCTTGAGTTTCGCCGTCGTAACCGAGTTGGCGGCCAGCTTGTCGGTGGTGATGGCGAGCGAGACGATGTTGCGCGCCTGCACGCTGTCAGCGGCGAGTTTCGCGGCGGTCACCGCATCAGCCACCAGCTTTTCAGTGGTCACGCTGTTTGCTGCGAGCTTGTCCACCGTGATGGCATTGGCCTTGACCTTCTCCGCCGTCACGGAGTCGGCGGCAAGATGCTTCGCGGCCACCGTCCCAGCAGCGAGGATGTTGTTCGCCACAAGGTCGAATGGCTCGAAGCGCGTGCCATCCCACGTCAGGACTTCGACCACGCGGTCAGTCAATGGCACGAGCACGGAAGGTGAATTATTCGGAGCGCCCTGCCAGTAGGTGTAGAAGTCGGCCAAGAGGCTCGGTGAGTTGTTCTTCTCGCCTTTCCACCTCGTCCAATACTTCTGCGTGCGCCACCACATGTCACCCGGCTTCAAACCGTCATGCGCGGGTTCGTCAGGGCCACGGTAGATCAGATTCTTGCCGTCCGCCGTGGTCTGAGCCTTTTTCGCGGCGGCCTGCGCCTGATTCGCCTGCGCGGCCGCGTTCGCGGCTGTGGTCTGGGCCTTGTCAGCCGTTGATTGCGCCGTCTGCGCGGCAGCATGTGCCTTGACGGCGGCGTTTGCCGCATCGGTAGCGGCCTTGTCCGTCACCGCCGACCATGTGCTGCCGTTCCACCGTTTTGGCGTGTTCGCACCATTCGTCGTGTCGATCCACAAGGTAGTCGGCTTGCGCATCGACGTATCCGGCGCAGTGGATTGGATCAGCACGTCGGCCTTGCCGTTCGCCACGCCAGCGGCGGCGGCAGCAGCCGTATTCGCCTTCCTTGCGGCGGTGGCCGCGTCCGTGGCGGACTGTGCCGCACTGTCGGCGGTGGCTTTCGCCTGCGTGGCCACACTCGACGCATTCGAGGCGGTGGCCTTGGCGTTGGCCGCATCGGTCTTCGCGGTGGAAGCGTCCGATTTGGCGGCATTGGCCGAAGCATTGGCCGTGTTCGCCAGTGTCTCGGCATTGCCAGCGGTCTTCTTCGCGCTCTCGGCGGCGGTCTGCGCGGCGTCGGCGGCGCTCTTCGCCTGACCTGCGGTCGCGGTCGCGCTCTTGGCGGCAGCGGTAGCCGCATTGGCGGTATCCTGCGCGGTCTTCGCCGCACCATTGGCCGTGTCAGCTGTGCCTTGAGCGTTCTTGGCGGCGGCAGCGGCATTCTCGGCGGTCTTCTTGGCGTCGGTGGTCTTCGCGGCGTTATCCGCGATGTCGGACTTCGCCTGAGCGATTTCGTCGGCATTGCGCTCCACGTCGGCATAGCCCATGTGGTTCCAAGCGGCACCATCCCAGACAAGCGTGTCAATCACACGATCGGACAAGGGCACAAGCACGGAAGGAGAATTATTGGCTTCGCCCTGCCAGTAGGTGTAGAAGTCGGCCAAGAGGCTCGGTGAGTTGTTTTTCTCGCCTTTCCACCTCGTCCAATATTTCTGCGTCTTGAGCCACAGGTCGCCGACGATGAGATTGTCCTTCGGCTCGTCCGGGCCACGGAAAGTGTGGTTCTTCGAGTGGGCTTCGGCATACGCTTGAGCGGCCGACTCCTTCGCCTTGCTGATCTCGCCGTTCGCGGTGGTCAGGTCGCTTTTGGTCTGCGCGATGTCCTTCTGCGCCTGCGATAGGTCGGTCTTGGCTTGAGCGAGCGTCTGATTCGCCGCATCGAGATTCGACTTGTTGGCTTGGATGTCCTTCTGCGCCTGGGACAGCTTCGCCGCATTGTCCTTCAACGCCGTCTGATTGTCAGCCAGGTCTTTTTGGATCTGCTTGACCTCTTCAGGCGAGACAGCCGAAGCCACCGTCACCGAGGCGACTGCCGACCAGTCGGAACGATTACCAGCATGATCGACAGCACGAAACGCATATGTATGCGAAGAGCCAGCCGTCAAACCAGTAATAACATAATCGCCAATACCAGTCGAAACAGCTGCAATCTCCTTGAAACTACCATTAGCCAAACGTTCGCCAAGAATGTTCCTGTCCCAGTCAATCGGCATGGAACCACCATCAGCAGTTTTCCCATCCCAAGCAACCGAAACCACACCCAACTCAGACGAAAGAATCGGCTTAGACGGTACAGGAGGAGGAGTCGTATCCTTAGCGACAGTCAACGCGAACACGCTAGACCATTCGCCCATCTGATCTGAATACGATGGGACAGCACGCGCTCTGATAAGAATCTGAACACCGCAATCCAGATTCGACCAAGATAACGTATGCTCAGTGGTCGTGCCAGCGGAATGCCACTCATACCCAGTCTTGTTCACACGATATTCGACCGCATACGACGTGATGTCCATGGCGGTGCCATCAGTCGCCAACGTCACATCATCCCAACGGGCCGTAACCATGCCACGCGCATACCCGTTCACATTGATATAAGCGTCGGAATTGGCCGACAGATTCTGCGGAGCCTTCGGCACGCGATGGTCCTTTTCAGGAGCCGGAATCGCACCAGACGCGCCACCCAAATGAGCACCACCGGTAATACCGTTCATACGCTTCGTCAAACGAACCGAGGAATCATAATTCTTGTCGTTCAGAATCAGCGAAGCCTTGAACCCAGTCGAGTCGAGTTGCAAAGTGACCTGTTGGACACGGACCTTCTCACGGTTCGCCACAGTCGGCGCGGTAATCCAATCGCCTATCGTGTAATCAATAAGCGGCAGACAAGACGCTTCGACAACGTTCACGGATCGCGTGTACTGTCCGCGAACCCTAGCCGCGTTAGCCAACGTCGGTTTGATGAGATGTTCGGCGGTCTCCTTCTTGTTCACACCCTGTTGGCTTGAATACAATTCCCAACCGCCCCAAGGCTTCGGAGCGTCCGGATTATCCTGCCGGAAATTAATATTGTCGCCACGTACAAGAATCGAGGAAGCCAGACCATCAATACTCTCATCGTCAGGAGCTTCGGACACATCCTGCGCAAGCGTCACCACACACGATTTGGACAAGTCACGGCAGACGGCGACGCTATCGGCGTTCCACAACAACAGTTGACGGGCATCGGTACGCCAATCGCATAAGCCGTTGTTCACCAGCGAATCCAACACGTCCTGTATGGAAATGCCAAGATCGTAATATATGCTCGGCAGCATGTAGCCCCACTGTTTGCCAGCGGAATCGGCACCAGAAGTGAACCGGCTGCAATCAACTTTCACGCCGCCACGATTCCAATTCTCATCCATGAACGTGCGCATGATCGTGCCAGCGTTCGCGTTCGCGAATTTACGGGTGCCTTTCTCGTCGCCTTTGGTCTCCAATCTGGACGTGTCCAGATTCAGAGCCTTCTTCAACAGCCACCCGTAGGAAACGCCGGTCAACGACACCGTGTCGGACACGTCCAAAGCGTTCCTTGAACGTGAAGCGATAACAAACCGGCCATTATACGGTTCAATCCAGCGTCCACCATCAGACACTTCCACGGCGATTTCCAAGCCGGTTTCAAGACGCCGGTCAAGAATCTCACCACGCAAAGCTTTACGCGAATAGCTGACGGTCAAAGCACCTACAGCATCATGAGTGAACGACACAGTATAGGAAGTCGGCTCAGGCAGCAATCCAAGCTTGCTTCCATTGGCCTGATATGCGACAAGACGAGATTTTAGAGTCTTACCCATAAGCATCCCTCAACTTAAAAAGAAAGAAGCCAGTGGAAATCACCACCAGCTTCTCTTAAACCTGCACGCCACATTCCCGGAACCAGTGGCCTTAACTGCAATCCTGTAGTCACCAGAAACATCAGGATTGACTTGCAACCTACCGGAAGGCAGATAATCCAATCCGACTGTCTCGTTCTGAGAACCGCCAGACCATGCGGAATCACTATCGGAACTCCATGCAGTCAACGATCCCGCATCCAAATACAAGTAAGGCCGAGCATCCACGCGCGTGCCAGACCATGTGATACCGGTACCGGATACCGTATCCTTCACCGTTATGCCCGTCACACCTTTCGGGAAACGAAACACCATGTCTGTTATGGGAGCGTCACCGCAACTATACGGAAGTTGAGTGGAAAGCACACTCGGACTAGCGTTCGGAACGCCCTGCCAGAACGTGTAGTATCCGGCGGACGGCATCACCGAACCGCCGGACATGACCTTCCCACCGTTCAAAGGCAGTGAGACGGTCTCATGCGTGACGGAACGCCACCACACGTCAGGCATGGCGAACACGGCAGTGAACGGAACAAACCTGTTCGGATGACTTTTGGAATCATCAGGACTCAAAGAGGTCAACTCGACACGGGTACGCTGCTCGACACCATCGATAATCCGACTCATGACAAGATTCGGCATCGTGCACAACCGCATCAGCCTGGATGATTCACCAAGCACATCAGGCTCCCAAGCGCATACCTGCAACGACAATTGACGTTCCGAAAACCTAGGCGTCATGCCGGAAGGGATGGAACCATGCCGTTGCGGAACCGTCGAAACAGTACGGTCAACACTGATGGCGCTCAACAATGTCGAGCCAACAGTGACGATGCAGTTCTCCGAATCAAGAGGAACATTATTCAACTTGTAGAAACACGTGGAAAAAGCCACGATACTCCCCTCTCACATGCCGATCATCGCAGCCTTGTCCAACTTCTGATTCGTCTGAACCGAGATTGGTGTGATGGTCGGATATTGGAAGTTCTGCGTGATGTTGTATGTAGGGCCGCTTTCAAACTTGACATCGTCGGAAGAACCTGCCGAATAGTCAGAAACCATGGAAGGCATCGAAACACGAGTCATACGACGCGCGTTCTTCAAATACTGGCTTGGAATGTCGCCACTCGCATTGATGGCGCTCATCACTCCCTTGCCGTACAGGGCTTCCATGCTATGCACTGCGGCGGCACGTACGACATATTCACCGGTGGACACGTCGGTGGAATCGTTCAAAGCGATGGAATCGCTCGTGTTCGTTCCGCGTCCGACGATCCTGCCGGTGCGAGTCACATTATCGCCCTCGACCTCACCGCCTGTGGCACGTCCTCTCTTGGTTCCGAAAATAGCGTTGAACGTCCTGCTCGCCCAACTTCTACCCTCGGCCCACAAAGTGCCGAGCATTCCCCAGAAACTACCGGAAATATTTCCACCGAACTGTGCGTTATACGTGCTTCCATTCCACTGGTTCGCGGTGCGCTCAGCACTGCGTTTCGCCGGCTGGGTGTTGTCCATCGCGCCGAGTGACGCGGTGGGTCTCAACGAACCGTAGGCGTTGGCGTCGCCTTTCAAATAGTCAATGGTCATCGAAGCAAGATCGGAAGCCTTCAGATTGGTCGTATAACCATTCCCATCAGTGCCTTTCTTGAACAGGTCTGCATGTTTCCTGACCTCATCGGTAGCGACAACGGCCTGATTGCCGTCTGCATCCAACACGATGGTGTATTTGCCTGAACCGTCTGTGCTCGCATTGTTCATGAGATTGTTCACGGTTGATTGAACCTCATCCGCGCTGGACAATGCTCCGCTGTTGATGCCGTCAAGGACCGTGGTGAAGATGGCCGTATTGCCCTCGCCGGGGAACAATGCCCGCAAATCAGACAAGTAGGATGTCAGATTCTGCTTCGACTGTTCCGTTTCGGTCTTGAACAATGTCTTGACCTCTTCAGGAGTCAACCCATACAGTTGTTGCAGTTTCTGAATCTCCGATTCCGGGACGCCCATCGCCTTCGCCGTCTCGTAGAACTGTGTTGACAATTCCTGCTGTTTCGCATTCACCTCATCGGTTGACGCGCCGGAAGCAACCAACTGTTCAAGCCAATCATGGCCTGTCGTAGCGAGATTCTGCAAGCTGGTCTGAGCCAACTGTCCAGCCTCGGTCATGTTATTGAACGAGTCTGCGGCACTGTCCCAAACGTTCTGTACGCCCAATTCCTTGATGCGTTGGATGGAATCACCCAAACCGTTGTAAATCTGACCATATTCCGTTGCGACACTCAAAGCGTTCTGCTGCGCGGTACGCTGATTGTTGACAATGTCGTTGTACTTCTGTGCGGCACTGTTCAACATCTGCTGACGTTGAGATTGAGTCGCAATGGCAATGGAAACCGAATCGGAATCCTCACCCATCTCGACCAAACTCTTCGCATAGCCGGCAGCATGACCATTCGCGACGGAAGTCGCTTCCGCATTATCGATGTACTGCTGACGTGCCTTTTCCATTACTGCTATAAGCTTCTTGGCTGCACCAGCTTCATTGCCGTAATTCTGCGTCGCGGTAGCCGAATAAGTGCTGTGAGCATCATATGTGGCCTTCAACTGATTCATCATCGAGTTGTAAGCCTTCGTACTGCCGCTCGCAGCCTTGCTCAGGTCAGTGGTCGAAACACCAAGCTTGTCGGCGGCTTCGGCAGTATTCTTGAATCCAGTTGTCCAATCATCCAACCAGCTCCAACCAGTCTCAGCATAATTACCGTCTTTGAACGCATCCTGAATCGCGGAAGCGACATTGGATAACGCGCCGGAAGCTTCGGCGGCCGAATCAGGAATCTTACCCAACGCTGTCGCAATATTCTCGGAAGCACGCTCAGTCGCCTGAGCTTTCGCATTGTAATCGGAATACGCTGCGATTGCTGCCGTAATGGCAGCCACGCCCCAAGTCACCGGATTGGAAAGCGTAGACGCAAGCATCCCACCCAAACCAGACGCCACGGCCTTCACCTTGCCCATCGCGCCCTCAGCAGAGCCGACATTCGACACGAACTTAGAAACAGCGGGATTAGACGCCACCCACCCCTGAGCGACATTCTTCAACGTCACACCAGTACCGGCGGAAGTCACGCCCAACTCCATCAAAGCCTTCTGCCATTGCAGCGACTTCATCGTGTTCTCAACCACGGCAAGCTTCACCGTGTCCAAAGCGGTCTTGCCAGCCTTGCCGAACGTGGCGAACACGCCCAACGCGGCCTGAATCGGTTCCGGCAACGCGCTGAAAGCCTTAGCCACAGCCTCGGCAGCGGTAGCGATAGCCTGAATCAGCGGAGCAGAAGCACGAAGAGAAGCAGCCAATGTGCCGCCGAACGTCTTAGACAGTTGCCCGACAGTCGAAAGCAGCTGGCTGAACATCGGACTCACATCGCCAACAGCGTTGAACACCTTCTGGAAACCATCGGAAACACCAGACGAGAAATCGGAAATACCACCGCTACTGTTCTTCAACAGGCGGCTCACATTCTTCGTGAACGAAGCAATCGTCCTACCGGCATCACCGAAAACATTTCCCACGGTATGCCGCAGAGAATAGCCAGCGTCACCAATCTCGGAGAATGAATCACGCATCGCGGACTGCGCCACTTTAGCGCCAACGGCCCACGACTTCAACGTGTCTTGGAACTTTGCCGAATTGACAGCCTTATCCGCCTTCTGCAACTCCTTGGAGAAGCTTTGGATGCCATTCTGGTCCTCAGCCAAAGCGGAATACAAGCCGGAAGCAATACCCATGAGCGCTTTCACGGAATTCTTCAAATATCCAGCCTGTTCAATGACACGCTGCATCGACTTCTCAATCTCACCGGACGCGCGAGCATTATCAACCCAACGTGCGAACTGATCCGCAAGCTCACTCACATACCGTGTGGCACGAGGGAGATACTGGCTAGTTGAATCGCCAAGATTCAGGAAAGCCTTGACAAGGCTCTCAACACCCGGTTCCAAATAAGTCAACGACTTATTCACATCGTTGAAAATGCTGGATACGACGCTTGTCTTATCGGCTTCCTTGACCATCTTGGTCATGCCGACGACGATTCGTCCCTCATGGTCGGCAAGAGTTGACATTTGGGGAATCAACGTGTCGGCAATGGAATCAGCCAATCCACGGATGGCCGGACGGGCCTGACCGTAGAACGCGTTAACCACGCTGTCGGACAGTTTGCCTAACTTTGTGGATGCAATGTCGATCTGCTCGCTCCAAGTGGCGCCCTTTTCGCCCCAAATCATCTTCACGGACGCATAGGCGGCGCCCAATCCGACGAGAGCGGCAGGAGCGGCCAATGCGGCCTTCGACATGGAAACAATCGAAGAGCCGACACCAAGCACGCTACGGGACATGTTGATAGCGCCAGCGGAAACACCGGCGAACACGGTACCCAATGCGGAAAAGAACGGAACCTTCTCATCCAGCGAATCCATGAAATTCACGAATTTCTGGAATTGGTTGTTGACGGCGCGAAGACCAGTCGCGCCATACGTCATACCATCCAGCATTTTGCCGAAATCAGTGGCATGGAGTTTCGCGTAAATCTCGACGGAACGAGGACGGGTGAGCATGGCAAGATGAGTACGGGCACCAGCCGTTTTAAGGTCGATGTCCATTTCAAGCTTCTTATAATCTTCTTGAAGCTTCTTGGCCTTCTCACGCGCACGGGTCACATCCAAATCAAGATTGGCCTCATAGTGGTAGTTCTTATCCTTGCCGGCATGGAATGCAGCAAGATTCAACTTGTCGATGGCTGACCGGTAGTCGGTCTCGATGTCGTTCGGAAGACTGCGGAATTTCCGCTTCAACGCTTCCAGTTCGCGTTCCATGCTTTTCGCGCCGTCGAGATAGACCTTCGCATGGGCGTCCATCCCATCGACCTGCTTCAGACGCTTGGACACGTTCTCGAGAACGTTGACGACCTCGGAAACATCGTTGACGTCAACACGGATGTTCGCCTTGCTGTCATGCTTCAACTGCTGCATCGCATTGTCGAGCTGTTCGACGAGACGGTTGGCGCGAGCCATCGAGACATTGTTGGAACTGCCCAGAGGCTTGACCTTCTCGATCGCATCCTGCATACTGCGGATGTGCTTCTTGACGTTATCCAAAACGTCGATCTGCTTGTTCGCGTATGCCGTGGTCAACCGCGTGTTGCGTTTCACCGCATCCTGATACGATTTGCTTTTCAGCGTGACCTTGCGCCAAGCATCGCCACCATTGGCGATACGCTTGTTCATCGCGGAAACAGCCTTGTCGGAAGACTGAACTTGCTTGCGCATCGTTCGCAGATCACGCAAAGCGTCTGTCAGCTCGACCTTCGGGGATACCTTACGTTTATCAATGTCCCGAAGCACACGCTTCAGATCGGAGTCATCGCCACGAATCTCAACATTCTGGACGATGCCATCATCCTCGATACGCCTTTTCGCCGCACGCCAACGAGACATGTCAACGTCAGGCGTCACACGAACATCGAAATCGTCATCGGCGTACCTGGCGAGCTTACGGCGGAGTTCTTCGCCAAAACCCTTGGTGTTCGGATAAATATCAATTCCAACGGAACCGGCGAGATACTCCACCATAAGAACCCCTGTTTTTCAATCACATGCCCAGAAACGCCTTCATCGACTCGAAGTTGGCGGAAACACGCCTATCAACGCCATCGGCGGCGTGAGGGGGCATAATCGGTTTGAACTCAGGATGCTTGCCGTCCTTGAACTGCAATGTGCCGGAAACCAGCAAGCCGACCTGATTGTAAATACCCAACAGCAGACTCGTATCCTGAGTGAACCCGTGAAAACTCAAACCGGAATCACTATCGGACTCGGCGCGGGCACGCTCATCAGGATGGTTCAGCAACCATTCCCGATACAGCGACTCGTCATAGCCGGCAAGACCGCCGATAAGGGTCAAAAGAAAACCGCCGTCATACTCATGCATGGCGGCGGGAAGATTCAGATTGTAGAACCTACGGAAATCACACGTAAGCTCTACTTTGCATTTCCGGTAGGCGTCCTTGACGCTTCGGATTTTCCCAAGGACGCACCATAGAATGCGTTAAGCAGAGTGAACACCTGCACCAGAACAGTCGGAGTCCTGCCAGTGACCCACTTGTGGTAGGCGTCAACGTCCTTGGCGATCTTCTCGAAGAAACTATCGCTGGCAGCCACCATCCTGGCTATAGCCAGACTTGAATCGACATCATCGGAAGTCTTCTTGCGGAACACGCCGTAACTGTCGGACGCCACGGCATCAACGACCATGAAATCGCATGTCTGCGCCACGGAGAACTCATGAGCCGGAACGAACTCAGGGCATCCGGCCAGTTCCTCGTGCTGTTCGACGAACTCAGCCAGCGTGTCAGGAATCTCCGGAACGGTCTTAACGGTGTTCTTATCAGTTTTGGAAGCCATAATCTGTAATCCCCATCAAAAACCCATCTGCCAATCGTTGGAAAGGATTGCCCCCGCACGGATGGGTACATGCGGGGGCAATAGGAAATCTCAGCCTTTCGAGGTCAAACCCGATACGGTCTGGGAGGAATCACCCGGATTCTTACCGCTGGAATCCGGGCTGGTTATTTTGACACGAACGTCTCCGGGGCGAAAATCTGGTACGCGCCAACCTCACCATTGGCACCGGCCTTCAGCACGCTAGTGGATTTCACGACGGCGTTGAAGCTGAACTCCGCGAAATCCTCATCGGCGAGGCTGACGTTATCGAACGTGAAATCGGTCTCCGGCAGATACAATCCGAAGCTCAGCTTGTCGGAATCATCGTAGGCGAGAACGAACAACGCCAGATGCTGCACCACGGGCTGCAACGGCACGACGATGCCGCCCTGTTCGCCGGCCCAGCCGCCAGTAACCTTCGTGATCGTGGCCGAATCACCCTGCACGGACGCGCCGGACACGGTGATGGTCGGAGCCTCGGTAGAACTCTTCGCACCGGCGACAAGCCACGTGTCCTTCGTGGTGGTGTCCCCGCCATCCTTGCTGAAGCTGATCTTGTTGTTGTTGGAGGTATGGCCGATATTCTCCCAATTCACGACGGAACCGCTGCCAGCGGCGGCAACAGTGCCACTATTCAACAAGAACGAGGAAACTTTGGTCGGAAGAGCGGTCTTCGCGGGAGCCGTGAACAACGTACCGCGAGACGCCTGAATCAGACCATCGGCATTAATAGCCATAATGGTGCCTTTCTACTTGAAATTGATAAAAGAAAAGGCCCGACCGATACCGGTCAAGCCTTGAACGAATCGCGGGCAGTCACAACAGCCGACAGCCCATACTCCTTGACGTTCTTGCCTTGATTCTCTTTCGAATCAGACTGCCTCTTCTGCGCCGTCACAGACACGGTGCCAACCGTTCCAGCTGTCGTGGACTCCTCGAACGGCCAACCCTGCACCGTCTTATACAAGTGACGCGCAAAACCGTGAGGATTGTTACAGTCAGCGGCCAAAACCGTGAACGTCACGCCGAAACGCCACAATCCACGGTCAAACTGTTCGGGAGCGGAAACATAATAGAGAAGAACCTGTCCACGTTCACCGTAAGCGTTCAAAGGCAAGTCAAGCTCGCTGCAAACCTTCACATCAGGCCACTCCTCGCACGGATACGCCCGATTCAACAGTTCATAAACCAACTGTTCCGCATCGATTGACTCACGAACGTCAATGGCAAGACGCTGAAAAATGTTGTCCGTCACAATCTCACCCGACTCAACGAATCAAACATGATATGTTTACCCGGAATACGCGCTCTCGGATCACGAGGCCCATACTTGTGTTCAAGCCACCGGTTGAAATAGCCGAACTCCAAATGCGGAGCGACCTGCGTGCCATCACGGCCCATGACGGACATGACAATCTGATGATGCCAGCCGACTTTGCGAACGGAAACCTCGATCCTATCCGCAACACTTGAATGCGTAGCGGCCTCATTCGCCTTCGCGCGGACGGCAGACACGCTATGCACGGCGGCGCGGCGTGTAAGTTCCGGCCCATACATCTTCGCAATATCGGTAGCGACGCTACGCCGAATCGTGACCCTTCCCAACGCCACCCACCTCCTTCACCCATTCAGGCTCGGAAATGCCGCCATCAAGATAATCGCCAATAACAACACGACGTGCACGAACCTCCCAATGCCGGGAGAAACGAGAACCACTCCCACGCCACGTAGGAGCGCCGTCAGCATCGTAATAATCGCCCTTATACCAGATCCGGGAATAAATGTCGCCGGGCCATTCCCTCGCAATAATCTGCAAAGGAGTGACCTCTTCCAAACCGCCGGGGTTATCCGAAGATGGCGTCTTATCCTCAGCTCCAGAAATAGAGAACATGCCAGCCTGCTGCGCACGACCCTCAACACAGCAGATGACCTTCACCGGATCGCCAGTCTGCACATACTGGCCGCCGTGCGCGTCCTGAACATGCTTGCGAGGAATCACAACGACATAATCCGTGTCGAACAGCTGTTTCTGACCACCGTAATGGGTTTGGTCATCCTCGTAGAGGTAATGGCGTTCATTCGTATCATCGTCAAACAGAAACGCCATCATCAACCTCCATAACCGGGGTCGAAACCAAGACTGATGTGTGACATCGTGCCAGCGGATTCAGCGAAACCATTCAGAATCGATTTCTCAGCTTTCGACAAGAACAGCCGGGGACTTGGATCATAGCCAGGCTGATTCTGCTGCGGATCATGCTCCGTGTACGAGTAAGAACCGTTCGCTTCGGTTTTGAACCGGTTGAAACGTACTACGCGTAACACCATTTCGCATACGACCGACGCGAAATCACTTTCAGAGAGACGCCCTTTCTTCAAGCGTGTCCGGACAATCGGGCATTCGCTCAAACAGATGAGAGCGGCCTTGCGGCATTGAGCGGAAATCCAATCAGTGTCGAAATGCTCTTCAAATGAATCCGCGTCGGCGGAACCGTAGACGCGCATATACTTCAACCAGTCGATGTTGTCGATGATTGCCGTGCTCATACGCGCCTCCTACATCATGCGGTCAGTACAGTGGCCTTCAAAGTGCTGTTGGACTGCACAAGAACCGGCAATGCAGTACCGTTCACGTAAGCCTCGTATCCCGGAGTCGAAGACGGAGTATTCAGCACGGCTCCGATAGGGCCAGCGTTCTTCTCACGGCTGATGCCATATGCAGGAGTCTGAGCTTCAGCGGTCGGCCCCAACGCGGTGTAACCCATGTTCACGTCACCGAAAGCCGGAATCAGCAGGATGGTGTTCTCAGGGAAGAAGCTCTTGACGCCACCCGGAAGAGTAATCTTGGACTGGCGAGCGAAATCACGATACCTTTCGTCAACAACGTAAATATCCTGAATGCCGGTGTACAGGCTCAAAACGCTCTTCACATCATTCTCGGAAACAAGAGCCGGAAGGGTGGAACCCTGACCGCGGAACAAGTAGTTGATGATGGCCGCGTTGGACGTCAAAGCGTTCACAACCTTACGGGTGGTGACCATGATGGTAGGACGCGCACCCTTCTTATCGTCGATAAGGTCGGACCATGTACGCAAATCCTTGACCGGATCACCAGTCTTGTCCCAAGTCTTCGTAGTTGTCAAAGAAGTGGATAGTGCAGAATCACGTGCATAATCCCAAGCTGCATCCTCATTGGATTCTGTGATGCCGAGCTTCGCGTCAACGGCGACGGCCACACGCGCCTTCTCCAGACGGTAGGCCAATTCCTTGCCCAACTGAACGAAATAATCGCTCAGAGTGGTCTTCAAATCTCCGTTGGTCATGGAAATGTTGCCATTTGCGATGTCCTTTTCGGACACGCGCATACGCTTACGCAACGGCAGCATGGAAGTGTAGGACAGCTTCTCACCGCCAACAGTACGACCATACGGTGCCTCAGCATCCCAAGTGGAGAACTTCATCTCATCAACCTCAGGATCATCCTGATTCGGAGTCCACTCGACAGACAAGCCGGTGAACTGGTCCGGCAGGATGGAAGCGAACGGCAAAGCTGCCGTAGTTGTCTGATAGGCTCCCAGCACGATGGCGGAAGCCTCGTCGGGAGTAATGATGTCCTTATTCAACAGACTCATTGAAAAACCTTCCTAATATGCGAAAACCCGCCATGATGGGCGGGTTTCAAACGGGTAGAAACTAAACTCAGGCAGTATGGCTGGTGTCACTTGCGGATGCGGCGGCAGTTGCCGGATTCAACACGGTCACATGCGGAGCTGCGGCGCCCTTGTCATAATCAAGGAACAATCCCTCCAACTTCGCATTGCTGAAATCAACGGTGTACGGCAGATTCTTCTTATCGATAACACCCATATAGCGGACGCCGACAGTCGGATACTGATCCTCGAAACCGGTACGAGTGAACTGCACATGCACCTGAGACTCCAAGAAGCCGATGATCGTGCCATTACGGCCATCGACGGCATTCGGATCGTACGGGCCATAGTTATTGGTTCCAGTAATCTGAGCCAGCGGAATACCGGATTTAGTCCAAGCCTCGTAATCATCGTCGGTAATGGACGCGAAGTAATCGTTCTCATGCGACTTATCCTTGGTGAACGTAGCCAAGTCAAGCTGCGCTTCACGCACACCATCGGTGATACGATTGATAAGCCAAGACTGGTCATCCTTCGGAGCGGTCTTGGCGACAGTATGAACCATCTGATTGGCCATATTTATCTCCTTATAAAACTATTTCTTGATTTCGGAATGCTTCACGCCGTAGTTGTAAGCGTCGGAAACGCTTGACTGCGGCTTGCACACATGCATGTTTCTGCTCTGCAACTCCTTCGCCAACTCCGGCGATGGCTCACATGGAGCATTCCCATCATTCTTTTTCTGCCCCGCTTCAACCGTTTCAGTTTTGCTTGGCATGAACTTCACAAAAGCGTCAGCCCATTCGGAAATCTTTTCCGGCTCAGTCTCCCCACACAAAGTGTCGAAAGCCTCGTCGGTAATCTCTGGATGCAGCTTCTGCGCCTGCAAACGGGCTATCTGCACATTCGCCTTAGCGAGAGCGCCCTCAGTGTCGGCAAGCTTCGCTTCGGCAGCATTGGCACGATCACGATTCTCATACATCTTCTGCTCGTTCTCACGGGCCTGATGCTTCCACATGCCCAACTTCTCGGAAAGGTCATCCGCACCATTCTTTTGAGCCACCGTATTAGCGGCTACAGGAGAAGTGGCAGTGTCCTTCGGCTGCGCGGTCACGCCCGTTTCAGGCGCATTCGTAGATGCCGCCGTTTCAGCGGTATTGGTATTTTCATCAGCCATTAGGCTTGAATCCTTTCAATAGTGTTATGCGGCTTCGCCAAGCATCGACCGCATCTGGTTGAGCATGGTCTTCTGCCATGCCATAGCCTGTTTCAAATTCTTGGAAGGCTTGAACGTGAACGTCCGGCCCTCATAGCGGAAAGTCACCGGCTTACCGGCCTTCTGCACTTCCTTGTAACGACGGTTGAACTCGATTGCCCGATTCTCCATGCGACGGCATTGAGCCAACGTGGACTGACGGTCAGGCGTATGCCAAGCGTCCGAATCCTTCGACGGAACCGGATCAGGCGTATCCTCAGCATCCTCAGCGAGAAGCACTGGGCCAAGCTCTCCATGAGTTATCGTCTTGACCTTCACCTGCTTCAACGCCGAAGAACTAGTTCCACCAGCCTCGTCGTACAGGCGTTTCAAATCCTTCTGATTCAACTGGAAACCCGGATCATAATCACTACCGGCAGGAGCCACACCACAATGACAGTTCGCGTGCAACGGCATCAGATTCGACGTGGAATACCAACGGTCAGCGGCAACCACACACAAGCCGCAGGAACCGGTCTTTGACAGTTCAGGATGCAACACCCTGCGATACTCCAACACCTTGCTACCCTTGTACCGCTCAAGCGTGGCGCTCGTCTGCGCCCTCGAAACATCCTCGTCAACAGTGGTCTGCAAACGGTTGAACGCCTGTTCCAACCACTTATCGACCTCTTTGAATATTTCATCAGTCTTACTGGGCCACTCCTTCGGACGAATCTGGGGAGTTTTCACAGCAAGACTCCGATATGTGTCAGCAGGACGTTGCGCCACAAGCCACGGATCAGTATTGTCACGCGGAAACACCAGACCGGGAACGTCACCCTTCGGACTAACGCCCACAAGCCTCAACGTCTCATTCGCATAGGAGACACCCAAACGGCGCACCTGCTGAATCAACGCCATCTCCAACAAGGCCATACGGGCGGCGACGGCATACGTCATGCCATCGTTCCACCAGTCGGCGGGAGTCAACGCATTCCACATCATGTGCGCTTGTCTCACATACTGGTTCACCAGCATTGCGCGAGCCTTCTCAAGCGTGTCAGCCAACGTCTCAAGCGATTTACCAGCCATCAGGACTCGGACTCGCCTTCATCGATAAGCTCACCCTCTACGTTCGGCAAACCGTCAACAGCCGACCGGGTTTCATCATCCCAACCGGTTGCCGGTTCCACTGCCGCGACAGGCTTCGCATCACTCTTATTGGACTGGCCGGAAATGTTGAATTGGTCTGCAAGACGGTTCATATCATCCTCGGCAACATCCTGAGCGGTGAAGCCCATCTTGTGCGTAAGAATCGTCCTACGCGCCAGCAGGCCGCTCTGATACAACAGTTGGCAAGCCTGGGCCTGTTCCAGCGAGCTGGTCGTGTCCATCGGCTTCCACACCATTTCAAACTCGGACGCCGAAGCATTCGCGGTTTTAGACGCGGCCAGAGCCATACGCACCATACGCACGATAGGCTCAGAATCCAACTCGTTCATCGTCTGCACTTTGAACTTCAACGTCTCGCGCTTCAACTCAGCACCATTGGCGGAACCCTGCACATCAGGCGAAAGAATATCCAACGGAATGCCAGCTGCGGAAGCCAACTGCTTCACATCGGCCATGATGTTGTTCTGCAAAGAACCGGTATCAGTGGTCTGAGACTCCCAAATATCAACACCATCAGGAAGCTTCCACAACGCCGCAGGGCCAACCGCGAACGTGGATGCCAAATCAATAGGATCACCAGCCTGCTTGTCGCCGTCGATGACTTCCTGATCCTCTTCGGTGTACGTGGTTGGAACGGTGCCCTTGATGGCACGCTGTCGGAATGCTTGCATCATCGTGATGCACAAACGGTCGAACGTTTCACGGTCGATACGTTTCAGCATCGGCAGATACGGCTCGAACAATCCCTGCCCGTCAACCGTGCTCAAACGTACGATAGGGAGCGAATCGCATCCCTCCGCATAAGAGAAATCAGATGCTTGTGAATCCTCAGCCCACTCCCAATCGCTACCAGGCTCCCAAGCTTTCGCATCAGACGCGAACTTAGCAACCGACGAAACATCGTTAGGATCAACAACGGAACGATCATGTTCACGTTGTGCCGTCTTGGAATACACTTTCGTCGTGGTCTTGCTGTCATCAACAACAAGACGATACAATCGAATGACTTCCTTGTTCTCGCGGTCCAGATACGTGTATTGAATAGCAGCAGTCTCACCAACATCCATCCAGCATTCCCAAGGGCTGAGAGGCGTGATGAATCTTCCACGTCCAGCATTGGAAACCAAGCCAAACGAGCATCCGTAATCGCCTTTGTCTGGCAGCATATTGCGACGAAGAATAAAATTCAGGCCGCATTGTTTCGCCATCCTATCGGCATCAGTGTCCTTCAACGAGGAATCCTCGACCTTACGGAAACCATTAGGCTGCTGACGGTCGGTCACGCTCTCACTGATACGACGGGCGAGATTCACGACACCCAACTGGCGCATCAGCTTGTACACTGGGGCAGCGTTCGGATCAGTGCCTTGAGGCACACTGTTCGCATCCACCATCTCCCTGCCATCCTTGAACAGTTTCAATTCGGCAAGATACGGCAGACGAGCACCCCACTCCCGCGCCAGATTGGTAATGACGTAAGCATCATCGTCATCATCGGAAGCGTTCTTAATCATCAACGAGTCAGACACTCGAAATCACCACCTAGTAGATTCTCATCGGAGCGGAACGGCGTTTAACCTCAGCCAACTCCAAATACTTTCCACGAGCCGTATAAGCCAACAGGCCAGCCATGCACGCATCAATCTTGTCCGGCGAATTAGGAGACTCCTTATAAATCGCATACCCGGTACGAGTCTCACGCCTACGAGCATTACGGAAATGATTCACCAACCGCGGATCAGCAAGCAACGCTATATCATCCTTGACCGGCTTAGACTTACGGTCAGGCTCCGTATACGGGTAACGGAACGCGGTATGCGCATTATCCAACGCAACCTGCATGTCCTTATACCAGTTGTTAGTCCAGAACTTGATCTTGTCACCGCTCTTACGCGGCCCGACCTTCAACTTCTTCCCGTAATCCTTCTCCCAACCGCCAATCATCTGCTCGAAATACGCGACATCAGCGAAGAAGCCGACCACATTGTAGTTGTCCATCATCCAACGGGCCATACCGTCGAACGCATCACGATTCACACGCCAAGTGGCCTTCTCAGGCCCGTCAGGAGCGGACTCCAACTTGATAAGGAACAACATGCCATCGGACACGCGGCAACCCACAAGCGCCGTCGAATCATCCGACACGGAACCATCGAACCCCAACGTGATAGGCTCACGTTTCGTCACGAACCGTTGCCACGCGCCATCCAAACGAATCGAATTGAACGCGGTATGCATTTCATCCCGATACAGCATGTGGGATTGAATGTCGGACTCCGTAAGCCAAGCATCATGCACGCTCGACAAAGTGTTGAAATAGTAGCGCATCGAATCCGCAGGGTCTGAATCAGGCTGGTAAATCTGATCCATCTGACCATTCAGGTCAATCCACCCATCCTTCGACGGGCCAAGCTCACCATCCCAATACGTGTGCCCCTCGGGGTCAACACCATCGGCGTTCAACACGGTCATACGACCATCGGGCAATATCAGATGATCCTTACCGTCCGAACTCTTCGCACTCGCACCATACGCGACCTGCAAGGCGCGGAGAACCTTCTTCTCGTCAGCGAAATCATCCAAGTCGATGTTCGCATACACATGGTCGAAGTAGATGCCGCTACGATGCTTGATCTTGCCCGAAGCGGTATCCCACGCATACTTGTACGATGTTTCAGCGATGGACTCTTCGCCCGGCTTGTACATGGTGGACGTTTCAAGAATCCACGGGTCTGCATCACCTTTACGTTTGCCGAGGTTACGTTGAACGGTCTTGTACATGTTGCGAAGCTTGTTCGTGTTGTACAAGTGGGTTTCATCGCAGGCGGCGAACGTTTCCAAACCGCCATCCTTGGACGCGGCACCACTCGTGGTGGGAACAATCTCCCCACCTTCCGGCAAGCCGATACGGGTACGACCAACATCAAGGCCGACACCCTTCAACTGGCTTAAAGGGCCTTGATCGCAGTTGTAGTAAATCGAATCGAAAATGTTACCAGTCTGGCCTTCGGCGGTAGCCAAGCAGAGAATCTGCGGCATCTGCACCATACGTCCGACAGGCTCACCCTTCGCATACGGGTAGACCTCGCCCAGAAACTCGTAAGTCTCCCCTTCTTCCGCCCAATGGTCGAACCTGCAAGGAGCCAAACCCTCGAACGCGCAAATGCCAGCGGCCTTACCGGACTTGTTCTTACCCTTCGCACGCGAATAGAACACACGATTGAACCGGCGGGTACCCCACTCGGTCAACGCATAGGCGTGAAGCATGAACACGTACTCGTCCATGTCGAACGTCTCAGGAAGGCCAACGCCGCCACCACGACCTACACGGAAGAAAGTCTCAATCCACCAGACCGCGAACATTCCCATCGAACGAGTCAAATCCTCGCCATGCAATTCGGGAATGCGCGTATGCATCAGGCACCACCATCAATGACACGCAAACCCAATGCGGAAGCACGCTGCCTGTTCCGTTGAACGTTACGAGCACCCTCAGTATCGCCCTCATACGCGGAAGCCTTCATATCGTCAGGCTGCGGAGCATCGAACTTCAACCGCACCCGAGCCTCGGGTGTAATGCCCAACGTGGCCTCACGCTGACGAATCTCGGAAGCCAACATCCAACGGCCCTTAGTCTTCGGACGCCAGAAATCATCCTTCAACAACGCCAAATCCTGAACCGCGTACCAGTCGGCCTCAACACCCATACGCTGAGCCAACGGACTGACACGAAGCGACTCATACCACTTCTTCGTCCGTTCAAGCCACTCCTGCCCATCAGGGCGAACAGCAGGAAACTCCAAACCCATCGGACTATCAGGCGCACGAAGAATCGGATTCTTCGACTTCTGCGCACCACGACCATTACCAGCCACAGCCAGCCTCACAATCCGCCCGTTTCAGGCAATACGCGAAGCTAGGACGTTCCACCCTCGCAACGCTTGTGAACCAGCAGACGATTCGCCAAAGTCGCACTATGCGACTTCTCCAACGGAACCTTCCACACGAAAGCGGCACCATCGGCACCACTCGAACCAACATCAACCGGCTCATGGCATTTCGCGCACAAGCCGCCACACTTCTCAACCACCTGAGAATCAGTAAAAGACTCAACAACAAGCTCGGACTCAAGCTCGGACACGTCAACCGGACGCACGTACATAGTCGTTTCAGGCTTCACCGGCAACGACTTATCATCATCACGAGCACGCTTATACGCCACACGGCAACGCCCAGAACAAAACAACTGGTCGGAACGCTTCGGATCAAACCACGTATGGCATTGAGGACACATGCGCTGACGCAACGGCTTCAGCGGAGACCCCGAATAACGGTCACGGTCGTAATGCGAACGACACAATCCCTTCGCACACACCGGATTAGCGCAACCGGCAACCGCGCACATGAACTCATTCACTTGAAAGCCGGGTGAGAATACCAACGCTTCTCCCTCCGACTCCTACCCTTCGCACGACGAACCTCAGCAGACTCACCCTCGGTCTTCCGCTGATGATGCCAACGACACAACACCCACAAATTCTCAGGACGATCATCATCATGGACGGGATTACGAACCTTATGGTCAACCTCATTCCCATACCGTCCGCACAGGCGAACATTCCCGTAATCATCCTTGACCGGCCACTGGCACCTATGCCCATCCCGTTCAAGAATCATCGCACGGACACGCGGCCAATCAGGATTGAACCGTTCATCACGATGGGAACTAGACCACGCCACAATGCCTCCACAAAAACAGGGTTGGCCGGCGCTGAGCAGGAAAACACGCCAAAGGGGAAACATCCCAGCAGGAAAAGTTCTCAGATCAACCAACCCAAGTGCTCCGGGAGGGATTCGAACCCTCACACCCTACAGGTAGCGCATTTTGAGTGCGCCGCGTCTACCATTCCGCCACCAAAGCAAAAGAACAAGCGTCCCACACTCCACCCACAACAGGAGCATGGGACGCTCGTTCAACCCCCAGAGAGCCATAAGGAACCAATGGCATCATCACAATGGCTTTTTACCGCCAGCCACGGCGCGCGGATGCTGAGGGAGTCGAACCCCCGAACCGTTCCCGGTCGCCACCTTAGCGAGGTGGTGCAATAAGCCACTCTGCCAAGCATTCAAAATGCAAGAGCCGCCGCAGCGACTCAGGAGACTGTTCCCGCAGACTAGGCGGGTCAGCTAAAACTAGAGCCGCCACAAGACGACTCCGAAGACCTTTCCCACAGCCTGTGGGTAGGCTGAGCACAGCATGTTGGACTCGAACCAACATCGACGGTTTTGGAGACCGTAATGCTACCGGTTGCACCAATGCCATATACCCGACTTAGTTAACGTCCAAGTCGGAAAAGACGTTCGGCATGGTGGAATGGGCTTTACCACCAACGGCAAGGAACGTGAAACATCTATGCACCCGTTTGGCCGTGCCTCCCCTTCGGTCATCAACCACCTGATTAAGGCAGGGAGCCTCTTATCCCCCACATGTTCCAGCGGAGATATTCGAGCAATGCCATCGATCTCATAGGCAGCTACCCCATGAAACCTAGAGCAAACCCCGGGAATCGAACCCGGCAACCAAAAGGCTGTGCCAACAGGATTGCAGACCAGCCCAAAATAATAGGTACGAGTCCATGTAAGCCACGTCCGGGATAGACTGGTCGGATTCCACTGCTGACTGCATCACACCTAGGATACTCACGCTACGCGCAATGAGTGATAGCAGCCAGATATCGATGCGGACCCGAGCTGCGCTCTACCACCATCAACATCAATCCAAGGAACATTATACGCAATATGTAGGGTGCAGAAACGGTTGCAACCACTAAATATGTGAAGACTTCGTAAGTAACGGGTAATCCAAAAATGTTCCAGCGAGCATTCAGCGTCAGCACTAGAGAGCCAGCGGCCCCGGCTTTTTGACCCGGGGGGAGGCTCCCCCACGGGGGTGGTTGTTGTATGTGCAACATCAGTACATGTGTTCTATCGAACGTCTGTTCGCTCGAATGTTTGTTCGCTTGCGGTGTGGCGTGTCGTGTGCTATGTGCGGGCACGTTCCTTTGTATGCGATCATGTCCGTGCCCGTCGTGGCCGTCGTGGTCACGTCGTGGCTGTGGCCGTGCCGTGGCGTGGCCGTCGTACCCTGGACATCGTGACGTGGCCGTGGCGCGGCGCGGCCGTGGCTGTGGCGCCCGCCGTCTTTTTGCCGCCGTCGTGTGGTTGCGACACGCCGACGAACGCTAGTGTTTCCAATGGTTTATGTGGTGTCCGTGTTGTCTTGACTTGCTATCTGACTGGATAGCTTGTATAGTGAGAGCCATCAAGCAAAACGAAACCAAACGAAGGAGGTGCGAGCCACAGAGACGCAAGGCCGGGACGGCAACCCGGAAGCCCCACAGAAACGGCGGCATGGATGTTTGATAATTGAAGAGCGGACGTGATGAGGATATGGCGTAACGCAGCGGGCCGGGGTCTCACCCTCAAGGACCGGACGGCTGAAACGTCAAGGAGTCGCAACGTGTGGCGCGGTGTCCGGCATGGAATTGCCCCGCGCTGTCTGAGTGGTCTACGATGGCCTTAATCCAAGTTAGGAGTAAGGCCATGAGTTTGAAAGAATTAAGGATGAAGCGCGGTCTAACGCAACGTGAGTTAGCGCAACGTAGTGGCGTGCATCATGTCGAGATTGCGCAGATTGAGACAGGTAAACGCAATGTTCGGGCGGTGTCGCTTGATACTGCACTGCGATTGTGCGATGCTCTCAAGATCGCTAATCCGCGCAAATTGCTTGATTCTGATTCTAAGTCTTCGGCGGAGTGATCCGCCACAGGGCTAGCGTAGTCTTTATGGCACGTCTAGCCCACGAATGAGTAGAGCCGGATAGCTGCAACTATCCGGCTCGATTGCTCAGTAATCATTAACCAATCTGACTAGAGCCCTCTCATTTTAGCAAGGGGGCTGGAATGGAGTATTAAAAATGTGTGACGAAAACACTTTTGCAGCGGCATATCGTTCCGACTTGCGGGATGAAATTGTCGAAACCCTTAAGGATTATGCGGACGGCATTACGCCGACCTACCAATGGTGCTGGGATCGGTATGACGACGTTGAGCTTCCGGTTACCGGCAACGATAACGGTTCCTGGACGTGCAACGCCAGCAAGAGTTCCGAGAATATGCAGAACGTCATGTTCTCGGATGATTGGGATAGGTTCGTCGCTAGCGATTACGCATACGACGCGCCCCTTGATAATTCTGAAGAACTTGAGGTTTTCTACCGTACTTGGCTGTTCTCCGAAGAGTTTGACAACGCGGTTTCCGAACTGCTTGCGGAGTGAGGTGCAGCATGTTTGCCTATGACAATCTTGTGCAATGGTTCAAGGATAGGTGTTCCGATCAGGTCAGCCGGCGTAATAGGGCGTGGAATTTTGGCCGTGAGCATGGTCTTGAGCCTTGTGTGGTGGCATGGAATAACGTCGCTGTCAGGTGGATTGATGGCGTGGTGTATGTGGTCAGCCGGAACGTTAGGCGTGACGGCAGCCTAGGTAGACGCTACGCCGTGGTCACCGCAGAACAGTGGCTTGGGGTGCACCAGGTTCCAGGTGATGAGTCGTGTGTAGCGTGGCTTGAATCCTATTGCAAGCGTATGCGCTGACTTGTTCCAGGCTTTCGGGCGTGAGCCTATCAATCACGCCCATCAATCGATCAATCTTTTTGCACGAATGGAGTGTGTGTTATGAGTATCCACTTTTATGCCGGGTATTGGCAGTTTGGTGTCGGCGTTACCAATTTTGAGGGTGAGCCGTATTGCAGCCTGTTGTCTTTTGACTCGCGTAAGGAACGCGACGCTTGGGTTGCTGCGGATCATTTCGACAATAATTGGCATCGTAGCGCGATGTCGCGTCGTGAGGCGTTGCCGCTTATGCGCGCTGAGCTTGCCGATCTTTTCGACGGTTATGACGGCTGGCGTGTTGATGGCGTGTTTTATGCGTCCATAGGCGACGCTTTCGCGGCGTTCTTCAAGGCTGAGGCCGCTGCACTTAGGCGTGCGGGTGTCTGATTCATTCAGTCTGTTTGTTTAATCCCAGGGCGTGGCGATTGTGTCACGCCCTTTGTTTTCAACGTTTTTCTTTTTAAGGGGTTTATCATGCGTAATCTTGTTTTCTCTAAGTTCTTCAAGAATGTTGCCGTGCGGTTCAAGGCCGATCAAGTGTCAGTGTTCCGTGAGGGCATTGAGGTTATGGGCGCGGGCGCGGCGTGGTTTGATTGGCCTACGGGCGTATCGTTCGCCGGGGCACCCGTTACGGTTGAGGCCGACGTGTTGCGTAGTGTGCTTGAGTTGGCTGAGGCACACGGCGGGTTGAGCGCTGTGGATTGCGAGCTGTTGCCGGTTGAAAGGGATGCTGACGGCAAAGAGATCGGGCACCACGTCATGATGCATGTCAGGTTTGCCGATGGGAGCGGCTACGACTGTGAGGGCGCGGCATGTGATGACCAATACGATTCGTTTGGTGTTCGTGCTAAGTGTGGTCAAGTTGATCCGCTGTTCGCCGTGACCATGGATTCGGGTGAGTTCGCGCGCGCTTTCAAGCTGGTTGAGCCGTGTGTTTCCAAGGAGGAGCTGCGGCCTGTGCTGACTGCGGTTGACATGGATGTTGCGGGCGGCATGTTGCGCTTGCAGTCCACTGATCGTTTCCGTATGGCCGTGACGTGTGTTCGTGGTGCCGTTATCGAACGTGACGGCGGTAAGGGTTTCGATTGTTTCGCACGTGCCAAATTCCTGAAACTGTTCGCGGACAAAACAATCGGCGGTCTACGCTTGGAATACCGCAAGGACGACTACGGCGGTGCCGTTTCGGTTGGCTGCATGGTTGCCGGGTGGAATGTTTTCATGTCTGCCGTGTCTGACGGCGAGTTCCCAAGTGAGGCTATCGCGCGTTGCTGGACTTGCAAGGGGCGTGATGATAACGGCTATGGCCGTGGTTTCGTCTGCGATGTGAAACAGCTCAAGGACGTTGTGGCAAAGCTTAAGACGGATCGTTATGACCCTCTGTGTTTTTCCATGGCGGCCAATGGTGTCGCGGTAACTAACAAGCTTGGAATGTCCTATCAGCTGCCGGGCGTTGGCTGCGTGGGTGCGAGTTCGGGTGAAACTGTCACGTCGTTTTACTTGAATCCGACGTATGTGTCCGAACTGTTGACGAGGGTTGCCGCTTTGGGTAAGTCCGTTGAGTTTCTGGCTTCCACGGGATATGCCGGTGTTTGGATCGGTCCGGTGGTTGACGTTGATAACCCGTTTGAGACGACTGGGCTGGGCGGTGAGGGGTATCTTCTCATGCCTATGTGTGGTGCCGCATGTGATTTTGCGGGCGGTGAGGTTAATCCGGTTGGTACGTTCCGCCCGGACGCGCCCAAGATCAAGCCGGTGTTTGGACTTGTTGACGCGCCCGACTGGGTGTTCGTTGATTCCATCACGTCTAAGCCTAAGCGTTCCAAGTCTAAGCGTTCTAAGCGTGAGCCGATCAAGCCTGAGCCTGTCACGGCTGAGATTCCCGAGGTTCCGCCGCAGACCGAGCCTCATGAGGTGGTTGCCACGTCCAGCGCGATCATAGTGCGCAAGGTGGTGATTCCTGGCGGCAAGTCGGTCAAGGAACTAGCCGACGTGTTCGGCGGGTTCAAACATAAGCCTCGTGGCTTCCGTGATTCCAAAGGCCGTCGTGTGGCGTATGTCGCGTTCGACGGTACCGGTGGTGTGATCGCATACCGCGACTATTACACGGACGTTGATACGCGGCTGGAACAGGATATAGCCGACTATCTCGCAAGCCATAATCTCAAGCTTGACGCATAAAAGAATTTGCCGCCACTGTTCTGAGCGGTGGCGGCGCCTTAATTACCTCTATCAAAAATAATCAGGCAAACCATAGTGTATGTGGTTTGCCGGAAAGAAGCAAACCATGTTCAGTAAGATTCGCAATGTTTTTCTTGTTTTCGTGCTTGTCGCCGTCGTCGGTGTCGTCGGCCATTTGGATGCCGTGGATCAGGCCCGGGCGTTGGGTAGCGCGTCGGCTGAGACTGTTGAGTCTTGGAATGCGTGGCGTCGTGACAATCCCGGTTCCGTCGCTTCCGCGTTCTCGTGGGCGGATATTCCGGCTTGTTTCGTCGAGGATGGTTCCGTCGCGGTCGATGGTGGTTCCGCCTATCAGCATGTGTGCATGTGGGATGCGTCCGTGTCGGGCAATGGTGACGGCGGCTCGTATGTGCTTGTCGATGGCAGCAAGGTTTTGGAGTGGTGAGGAGGTTTACGACATGTCCCGTCGCGGGCTGAATGGCAAAGCTGGCGACGGATTGCAGGATTACCTGGGCAAGGAGGATTGATTTCCACGACACGCCCGACTTGAAATGATACCAGTGGTATCATATACTTGTAACCACAAGACGGGAAGCACAAGGCATCCCCACAGACTCAAGGAGACTGAAATGATTACCATCCGAATCGAAAAAACCAGAGGCCACAAGTGGAATGAGACTGGCACATTCGCACTGGAGTTCCCGAAGTCGGAACTCCGCCATCGCGTCTATGATTGCCAGCTCGACAAGGACGGCGAAACCGAAGACGCATGGCTTTGCATCCCGTCCGAACGGCTCCGTGCCAAGTATGAGCGGCTCGTCGCTGACGAGGAGTCCACGCAATCCGATTACGACAAGCTGTACGAAGAGCTTTCGGCTTACTCCGACACGTTGACCACCGAGCAGCTCATGGACTGGTTCATCGACCTGAACGATCCTGAAACCATCAGCGGATGGACCGAGCGCATCGAAGCCCACAACGCCTACATCGACGTGATGGAGCCGAACAATGCGGTGCTCAGGAACCCGCTTGACGTGGATTCGACGTTCCATATCCGCATCTACGATTACTTCATCGATTTCCATGAGGATAGGGAGATTGTGGACGACTTGGAGTTCACCCCGTCCGACGTGGAGGCGGATGATTGGACGGAGGACATCAAACGGTGTCTTGAGGAAAACGGGTGGCGTCTTGACTCCAAGATCGGAACGGATTCCGATGATTCCGATTTGCTGGTGTTCGATTGCGTCAAGGCGTGACGTATTCCGCTGAAAATCGTTGTTCTGCCGGTTCCAGCGTGTTTTTCATGCTGGAACCGACGTTTTCCGTGTTTTCATGATTGTATGGAGGTTTGATGACGTTTGGATCGAAGGCCGCTTTTCGCGCGGCACGGGAACGCTGCGGCATCAGTCAGAAGATGCTTGCCGACCGTTTCGGCAATGCCGTGTTGACGGTGAAACGTTGGGAGAAGCCTGGCGAGGCGGAACCACCGGCAGACGTGCAGGCATGGTTGGAAAGTATGCTCACGCAGCATGTCGAAGCGGTCGAGGCCGCTTTGGATGCGGTGGACGGGATTGAGGAAGTCCAAGGCAACCCGCCTGACCATGTTGACTTGCTCTACTATCGTTCGCAGGAACACTACGGCCGTTACGGACGGGACAAAGGCGATTACGCGATTGTCAATGCCCGCAGCAGGGAGATAGCCGCGATCCTTGAATCGCATGGTATCGAAGCGCGGTTCCGTTATCCCGAGGATGATGAAGCCGGTTTCCAACGTTTGGCGAACACTCGCTAAACGCATTTGTTGTTAACAGGGCCATTGTAGACCACTCAGACGTTGCCTGACGCGGTTTGTAGCCAGTTGTCCACTAATTCGGCTTCGTTGACTGGCTCGAAACACCATGCGTCTAATCCGACGTTGATCTCATTGTGATGCCTGCCGAACTCAAGCGGGTCATGCGCGTGCGTGTGTCCGTGCAGGAGCAGCGTGTTGTTCATGCGTGGTATCGCGTATTCGGCTAATTCCGGCGCGTTCCAATTGGTTGAGACTGCGCCTAGGGGTTTGCTTTGCGTGAAGTCTTCACGCCATTGGTAGTGGCTTAAAAATACCGTGTGTGGATTGTTGCCCCACACGTCTCTGATTTCGGTGATGCCGACTCTTCCGACTTCCACGAACACGCTTGCCAACTTTTCCAGCGTGCGGCTGGAACTGTGCAGTTCGTGGTTGCCAAGAATCAGATGCCTGTTCTTGCGCGGCACATGCAAGTTTTGGATGCGCATTATCGCTTGGTCTACGCTCCACGTACCACCGGAACTGATGTCTCCGAGAATGTAGAGTTCGTCTTCCTCGCCAACATACGTGTTGATGCTTCTGATGATGTCGGCATCATGCTTCCGCCAGTCAACACAGTTCTTGAGCGGCTTATGCTCACGTTCGGCTTGTTGTTTGATCGATGCATCCTTAGCGTATCCGGGTAGCGCGTAGCCACGTAATGCAGCCACGAAAGGGTGAGCGAAATGCAAGTCACTGGTAAACCACTTCATTTGTTGTCCTTCAACATGTTCCTGTAGATGCGTGTCCCGGCTTTTATAGCAAGTTCCGGCGTACTGTAGCAGCAGGGTTCCATGCATGGGCCCGATAGCGGGTGAATCGTCGGGTTATCAATGTCGAGGTCCACGCGGCATTCCTTGTATATCACGGGAACGTATACGCCTTCATCCTCGATAATCATGATCGCACTGTACTTGGGTTTGTCCTCGTCAATGTGTCCAAAAGGCTTGAAATTCGAGAGGTCGGGGGACGGCTTGCTATCACTTGTAAATACGAATTTCTTCGTGCTTGAAGTGTCATCCACGGTTCTCTACCACCTTCCCGTACTGCTTATCCCACTTGTCCAATGCTTCTAAAATGTTCGGCAGTCCAAAATAGTCGTAGTATTGGCTGTAACATTCGCCGCTTTTCGTCTCGAATGCGATGGTCAGCATTTCGGGGTCATCGCCACAGGTTTCGCAGACCGCTTCGCAGAATGGCGAATAATCGTAGCCGACTACTCGTACCGGCTGATCGTCGCTCCCGTCGAACAGTTCCGGTGATTCGACTTGCAACACGCGCATAAACAGTTCGTTCGTTGATTTTCCAGTGGTGTTTTCCGTCATACTCCCCTACTTTCCGTTGACTTCGATTACCAGTTCCGTGTCACCATGAACGGTCGCCTTGATATCGTCATTGAGCTGATTCGACAGGTGCATGATGATGTCGGTGACAGTTTCGTAATTCAGTTTCGGGGCAATGGTGATGTTCCCACAGCCGTCGGGCACGGCTTCGATATCGTTGCGGTACACCGGCATGGAGTATTGCGTCGCTCTTAACTCCTTGAGTTTCCCTGACATGACGATTTCGCAATTGTCTAAAATGCTTATCTTCTTGCCTAAGTGCGTGGCGTTCAGATGGTCTGCTGTGATTGTCTCGCTCATTCCGCGTGGTCTCCTAGTTCTCGTTGGTAATTCTTTTGAAGGATGTTTCCGGGCGTGGGAATGTGCTGCCGTTGCTGTTCGTGATCCGTTCCAATTCCATGAACTCTTCGACCGACATGGTGACGCTTATGTTAGTGCAATCATCCGTTATCCTGACGTATTCGGTTGGCGTTTGATGCAGTACGTCGTTTTCGTCATAGGACACGGCATATGTGTCGATGATTTTCAGGATCACGCCATTCATGACGTTCTTCCATGTGGTTATCAGCTGTGGCGGATTACGTATGCCCTCCGCTTCTGTCTTGTCTGTGCTTTCGTAGTGGAATCCGAGTTTTATCAGCTTGTCTATAACGGGGGTTGTTTTCTTGGTGAAGTCGAGTACCGTCATTGCGTCTCCTTCTGTGATTCTAGTTGATGCCGCTGCTGCCGAATCCTTTCTCGCCACGTTCGGTCGAATCCAGTTCGTTGACTGGCTCGAATTGCATGTGCGCGTATGGGAGGAACACGATTTGCGCTATCCGGTCTCCCTCATGCACTTCAAACGCCTGTTCGCCCATGTTTCTGAGGATTACGCCGACTTCGCCACGATAATTGGCATCGATTACTCCGGGCGCGTTCATCACGGTGATGTCGTGTTTCAACGCCAATCCCGAACGTGGGCAGACCAGTCCGACATATCCGGCTGGAATAGCCAGTCTCACGCCCGTATGCACGAGCGTCTGACTGCCCGCGCAGATGATCGTGTCCTCATTGCTTCTGAGGTCTGCTCCACCATCGTTCGCGTGAGCGTAACTGATGTTATTGGTTTTGCCGCTGATATGCATTTAGTCTCCGAACTTTTCGAGAATGAGTACGCCTGTGACGCCGATAATCCAAGCGATTATCAGGATGATTGTGATACCGGCCAATGCGAGCAGCGGTATCCAAATGGGTGCGAGCACCCATATCCACGAGTATGGGAATTGACCGCCGATTTTCAGGAGTGCCAGTATGCCGGACAACAGTAGGAGGATTAGCGTGCAGTCGATGTTGACTCGCATTATTAGTCCTCCGTGTAGAAAGTGAGCGTGTGGAGCTTTTTCTTCGCGTCCAATTGTTCTCCGAACATGCCGTACTGTTTGACTGGTTCGATCACGTCGCGCATGTGATGCGCGTGATAGGTGATGGTCTTGCCCTTGTCGGTGATGCTGATGATGCTCACTGCCGGTTGTCCTTTCCGACGAGTCCCCAAATATCGTCCACTGGAGTGGTTTGCTGCATCAGCATGTACACGTCCGCGATACGGTAGATGGGATGCCGCCCTTCCTTGCGTACCGGGGTGAGCTTGCCCCTGTGCGCCCATGATTTCAACGTGTTCGCGGATACGAGGTATCCAGCCTGTTGGAGTTTGCTTCTGATGTCCGAAGCAGTCCCCGTGTAAGTGCTGTGTTTGATCTTGTCTTGCATGAGTGTCCTCAAAAAGTTGATGTTCCAAACGTTCCTGCATCCACGGCATTTGACTTGTTTTGCCGTCTCGTCAGCGCTTAACGGCATGTTGCAGTCAGTGTTGGGGCAGTTGCCCAAGCTAACCGTATGGCCTTGATTCAACAGGCGCTGGCATTTGTCGCGTGCAATACGGATTTCAAGCGCGTACACGGGTGTTGCCGTTGAGCATAGACACGCGGGTTCGCCTTGCTTGGTTTTCTTCACGGCTATCCGCTGCGCCAACACGTTCAACGGATCGTGATTCAGGTATTCGACGCCTAAGCATTTAGCGAACGCGGATAGTGTGCCCCACACGCTATCATCCCGTTCGTCTCCCTCATACAGCAGGTCGAACACTTGCTCCCTCAACGGCGGATTATCAGAGTATCCTCCCCCGCCACCGTTAGCGTCATGATTCTTGTTGATGCGGTTCATCTTGTCGGTTTCCAAAAATCCGATGTTCTTCGTGAACCATTCCAAGTCAGCTAGGAGCCGATGTTCACATTCAGGGCAGAGTTGCCTGGTATCGTCTCGTTCACGCCCGCAACGCAACAGTTTGCAGTCAGCCAATCGCACGCCTTCCAAAATCATGGTATGTTGATTCCGCACCGGTGCCCGAAGGCGTGCGATTAATGCCGGAACATGTCTAGTATACCGGTTGCACCCAACCTTGCAACCGGTATTGGATTAACGTCTCAAACAGTCTCCCGCTTCCGTTTTCTCTTCTCGGGATGAAGCAGGTAGTAGTTGCGTTCGTAGGCCGCCTGTTCCTCACGGCTGAAATGGTGGAATGTCGGACGATGCGCAAGCTTGTATCGGCGGTTGCATTCCAAGACTTGCTCACGGTGTGTCATCCGCCACTGTCGCGTGTGCTCACGTTTCCGTGCGAGCTGTTCCGCAGTAAGCTTGACCGGCTTTTTCGACGCTTTCGCCTTCTTCTTTCCGACTGGCGGCTTCTCAGACGGCTTGCGCCTACCACGACGAAGAACCGCTATGTCAACCGCGAACATTTTCATGATCTCGTCGGCGGTAGGTTCTTCGATCATCAATCCACCGACTTCCACAAAACAATCAAAACAGCCTTCATTCCGTCACCGCCTTACGTGCCACTTCGAGTACTTCTTTCGCCCGCTCGATGTAGTCTTCCTGATAGCCGCAGATTTGCCCCGCGTAATCCCATGCGTCGTCCTCGTCTTTCGCCGCACAGTCACTTTCGACACCATCCCACTTCTTGCAACTTCGCCATAGCAAGCGTTTTGCCACGGCCTCCACCTCAACGTCAGACGGTGGCGCTTCGCGGCCTCGAATATAGGCTTCCTGCAAATCGTCAGTATTGGCAGCGAAAACCTTCTTGCAGCCCGAACCGTCATTCCAGTACTCGGTCGGGTACACCTTTTCGGCTTCATCCTCTGCGATGCTCAATTCGTCCTCTTTCCGTTCGCTTCGATCATGGCGTACAGCATTTCACTCGCCGGACGCCGCCTGTAGCTATTCCGCTTGTCTCCATAGGACACGTCGTACAGGCATCTGAGCTTGTCCCCTTTGGCCGTGGGCACCAACACTTGGTCGATGTCTCGCGGAATCTGATGGCTCACACGCAGTTCATCCGCAAGCTCAGGCGTGGTGACTAGATAGTTTTCGTCACCGTAGAACGTCAGCCCGTGACCCGATTTGAAATCAGCCATGCATGACTTGACTTCATAGCAGGAGAAAGTGCCGAGTTCCACACTGCTTGGTTCGAGCACGTAGCCGGGCGTGAAAGGCTTGAATCCGATGTAGTCGATGCGCCTGTTCCGTGGTGTTCCAAGGTCGAAGTTAACCTCGCTAGCCCAATAACTCACGCGATTCTTCAACCTCTTCTCGACCAGCTTGGACAGCATGGCGGTGGTTTCAGCCCTGCTCATTTCTTCCTCCTGAAGTACTTGTATTCATCGTGGTGATGGAACAGGAACAGGTGAAGTCTCCACGCCTTGACTGCCAACAGGCCCTTGAGTGTGATCGCATACCCGCCATGGACACGCTTCATGAGCTTCCTATCGGCCAATGATTCAAGCATTCGGGAAAGCTCTTGGCCCCCTTTTTGTTGCCAGATGTAGCTCATCCCCTCAGCGATATACAGGCAACACATGTCCTTGTCGTATTGACTAATCATCATTAGCCTCCATCTCAAGGATGTAGACGTTCGTCGCTGCGACGGCGTTATCACGCAATTCCGTTGGCGGCATGGTATCCACCCGCAGAATCTGCCAACCCTCGTTCAGCAGCTCTTCAAGCGCCTCCATATTGACTAAGCGACGGTCGCTGCCGCAATCAGCCCAAAACAGCGGGCAAACCTTGTATTGACTGCTCATCTCGTGTCCTTCCTTTTGTATTCGTCAACGACGTGTTTCCAGTTGATGCTTGCATTCATAGGGTCGCTGTACCAGTTTGTAGAAAGGTGGTTTCGGGGGCATTGAAGCCGGTATATGGTTATTGTTTTCACGGCTTCGATGGTTTCATGGTATTTCTCTGTTTCTCCTTCTTTGATGACAGGTAGTCTGCCGCACATTGGACACCCGTACTCATGGTGTTTTCTTGCGAACAACATTGTTTGTTACTCCTTTGCGTCTTCAGTTTGATTAGTGGTTTCGGTCTTACTTTCGTCAAATGGTGCTACTAGTTTCACATGGCTACTCATGATTGCAATGCAACTCGATTCTTTAAACCACGTAGTACATGCGGCGTAATACTGATTACCGCTAGACGCATATCCGCAAGCAAAACCGTATATACCTCCGTCGCATTCTTTCCACCCGCTTTGCAGGTAGTATGTTTCGTCAGTATCGAGTTCCACCCGCAGGCCAACGTCATGCGGAAGGAGGTCTGACACGCTACTCATTTCGCATCCTCGCTTTGATTCGGCACCTCGGAAGGCATGGAGCCGGAATAGCCGAGCATGTGACGGCAGTAATTGATTACATGCTCGTAAGCCGTCGTCATTCCGTCGTAAAAGTCGTACACTTCTTCGTCTGGATTATCAGAAGCGTTATTAGCTGCATCCCACTCTTTTTGCAGAAAGTCGATGACCTCATGCAGTGTCTTGTCTTTCTCAGTCACGTTCGTCGCCATTGTTATTCCTTACTGCTCTTATCGTTCTTATCGTCATGGTCGAAAATGCATACGAACACGCCTAATAGCATGAGCACGCAGAGTATCGCTATCACTCCCAATGTGATGACGATGAACACGCTTGAAATATTCCAGCAAACATCAGCCAGACTCATGATTTCTTCTCCTTGCAGAATTGTCTGATAGCTTCCTCTGCGTCGTAATAGCGTGCGACAGCGCGTATCCACGAGTTGAACGCATCTTCGGCAGTCTGACAGACCTCGCCTTGAAGACACTTCAATACGCACTCGTACCGGTAGACGGTATGACGTGGATTGTGATATGTGCATTTGCCGCTAACTATTATTGGCGCGTCACCGCAGTAAGGGCATCGAAGATAACTCTTGGGCTGGGGCTTCTTCTTACGCCCGAACATCACTCACGGCCTCCCCACATTCCTTCTTCGTTGGTCGCATAGTTCTTGCATTGGAATATCCGCGCCAATTTCTGAGCATCCCCGAGAGCCTTCCACAACGCATCTCCCCTTGATACTCTCTTGCTTATCGGATAGTCGCGTGTGGCACGGAAAAGCCAAGTGTTCTCGATCACATCCCAACCCCATAAGACCAGTTCATATCCATTGAATGTCTCATCCGGCATGGTGTAGATATGACGGATGCTGACCGCGTATTGGTTATTCATCGCTTCACCTCGTTGAGTATAAGTATCGAATCGTATGCTCTGCATAGTTGGTTCTCACCACCGTTGAGACTGATGATGACCGGCTGGAACACTCCCCCGAAAAACAGTTGCACCATGCTGCCGCTGCCGTTACTGAACTTCGTGGTCATCGATTGGAGGAAACCGTCGATAGTGGTTCCCTCAACGGTGGTGGCTATCGCACGCTTGCCAGCGAGGAATGACGATGGCAGGTGCTGCCAGTCGGTGATATGGTCATGCACATTCATGGTCGAACACCCCGTTTTCCAATCGTGCGAGCAGGTCTTTGCCGAAGTTGATTCCCGTCCCGCAGACGGCATTCTCGATGTCTTTCGTATGCTTGTCGGAAGATGGGTTGTCCCGCACTGTCTCACACTCATGAATGAGCGTGTGCAAAAAGTTGGTGAGGTTGGTCAACCGACGCTCCGCACGAGATGTATCGTTAAGATTCACTGGTATCAGCGGGAAAGCGTCAGCATCGAACGTGCGTTTGACCACGCTCCAGTCCATCGTTTCCAAATCCCCGTCAACGAACAATTGCGCATCACAGTCGATATTGTGAATGTGCCAAGCGTCACCGTCATAGCTCAACAGGTCTTCACCATCCCGAGTCACATACCAGCCCGGTTCGGTCGGCATGTCAGAGTCGGACTTATGGTGAGGTTCCAGATCGTACATGGCTTTCACCTGCGCGTAGATGTCATCCAATTCCCTCCCGTCGAACTCCACAGTCAGACAAGTACCAGCCTTGTCAGTGAACAGGTAAGGCATTGTTTTGAAATCAATGCTTCTCAACATTTCACTCTCCTTCTTCCTCGAATGATGCTTGTAGTGCGTCCGCGAACACCTGCAATGCGTGTTCCACCCTCTTATCGAAATCGTCCGGCACCCGCGCACTGACAACCCCAGACATGTGGTTGCCGATGTCATCGCCACCATCCACATAGATAGGCACTTTCACACGCGCCGTCGCTTGCGTCATACCGCACGCCACGACATCGAATTTGATAGTGGTTGCGCCTACCCGCACTTTGTCACTCATAGATGCCTCCTTGTCTGTAGTCGCTTTCCATTAACCAGTCAGGCAAATCCTCACGGCTTATCCTGAAAATCCTCGTATTTGTCCGAAATCCGGTCGTTGACGATGTAATGGTTGTAATCACCTTGAGTGATGTACCACCACTCCTTCTTATGGCCTTCGCGCAGATAGTCTTCGCAAGTGTGGTCGATGCTGTAATCCGGCTTGACCATCTGACGGAAACTCAACTCGTCCACAGACGGGTTGTCCTTCACGGCTTTAACTATCGCGTCGATCTTGTCCTTGGTGAAATCAGGTGTGACCACGAAAACGACTCGTATCATCTCCCCGTCGATGGAGTCGAGATTGCGAATCATGTTGACGTTCCGCAGATGGTAGACGATTCTCGAAAACTCGACTGCGGGCGCCAGGTTGTACATTCGCTTAACCATGCTTGGCATACTGGTGTGCATTTCGGTTTCGATGTCGTACTCGTACAAGCTCCGGGTGATCGACGCATACCAGTAGGCACGGCGAATATCAAGCCCCCATAATGGGTCTCCACCACCGCTGAAGCTGAGGAATTTCATTTTGCCGGAGTCAGCCAAATCCATCACAGTGTCATAGGTGGCTCCCATACGGGTCTCGGCTATTTGGATTCCAGTGTTGCGCACGATGCAATACGGGCACTGCCAGTGGCATCCAAAGTTCGTAATCACACTGTAGTTACGGTTGTCGCTCATTGGTGCCTCCTTGGGTTGATTGTCTTGATGGTTCTTACCGGACTCTCATAAGCGGTACGCACGTCATACGGCCTGTGGTGGAAGTCGGCTTTGGAATGTGCCGCGCCCACAGCTTCATCCAGAGACTCGTACACGCGGCATGTGTGAACTCCCGTATCGCCTTGCGGCCAGACGATGTAGCCGGTCTTGCCTGTGAAAACACTCATTTGACCGTCTCCACCGTGCTACAGCCGATGTATTCGCCGCCATGCTTCAAACACGCCCATGTCACGTCACCGGTCTTGACGGTTTCCATCTGGAATCCCGCGCCGGTTTTCCCGCTGGAACCGGCTGGCGATACGGTGGACGCGATGAAGATAATCGTCATGCAGATGATCGCGACGATGATTACCCGGTCCCGGTTCATCACTCACCATCCTTTGCGATGACGGCACCCATGGCTTCCCGATATTTCTTCGTCCGTTGGAACCGGTCGGCAAGCATGTTCGCGGCCTTGTCGATAATCTCGTCCTTGCGTTCTTCGAGGAAGCTTTGCAAAGCTTCCCCCATCAGGCCCTCCCACATGATGTCCCGCGTATACGCGCTGGAATGCGAGAAAACACTGTCCACGGCGTTTTTAGTGAGCTTGTTGAGCACGTCACTGTAAGCGTGTTCCTCGATACGGTTCTGAATGGTCTCGTCGTCAATGCCGATGGCGAACTGCACGATATGTTCCATGATTACTTGCCTTCCTTTTCGATTTCATTGATCTTGTCGGTGAGGGCTTCGAGCACGTCCACGCGGTCTCCCCACTTGAGGTTCCGCCAGAACTGTTCGAGATCAGCCCAGTTCTCGGCCTGTAGGATGCCAAGAAGCCTGATTGCCTGAGCTTCGAGAATGTCGGCGTTCCGTTTGCAGCACGCGGCGAAGAACGGCACATTATGCGTGATTGCGTCATTGATGAACCAGAGCGCCTTCTTGAGGTCTTCGACACCGTTCTTGTGCTGCCAGCGGAAGCAATACTGCACGGCTTGGCCCCAATCGCTTGAGAGCAGTCGGCTGAGTTCGATGCACTCGAACGGGCCATCCTTGTAATGTGATGGATTGATATTGTCAGTCATTTGATTGTTCCTTTGTCGATGAATATTTGCCGTCTGCGGTGAGATACACGAGTCCATGCCAAGTCCGTACCGGCACTTCCAACTGGTCTTGAAACGATTTCACACACCATCCGTTCTCATAAGCGATAGTCGGATGCATGTGAACGAAACCATGACAGCCCGTCGTACCCGAACCGCAAAGCAGAATCAGATTCTGCACTTGATGCTTCTCCACCCTCGTGCATTGGCTACGGAGTTTCCGATGATGCCGGGAACCACCAACCGCATACAAGCTTCGGCCACAACGCACGCAACGTCTCCCATCACGATCATCAACCATGCGGCACGTCTCCTTGGATGGATTGTCACTGCTCACTGGGGTTCTCCTGGAACAATCCCTTGTTGTCTTCAACCAATTGGATGCCCTCACCTATCCATCTCATGACAGGAACCGCCATCGAATTACCGAGCGCCTTGTAGCGTGGACTATCCGGCGCGTGCTTCTTCCCCTTCCACGGAATATCCGTCCATCCGTCCGGGAAACCTTGAAGCCTTTCGCATTCCAACGGCGTCAACCTGCGAACCGTCAAACCATTCATCGAATCCTCCGTATGTAGAAACTGGTCGTTGCGTGTGCTGAGCGTGGCGGAAAGCTCTTCCTGTCCCAGAAATCCCTTACCCCCCCCCGTTCCTCCACCGCGTATCTTGAAGGTAAGGGCCATTAGTCTCTCCCATCGGCTGTCGGATAGATGAATGGGGCGTCTTTCCCTGCATGTGCCATCAGCGTCGGCGCAAGATTAAAGCACCGTGCCGCGTTCGCCTGACTGTCCGCACTGCACATCACTTCTCTCTCTCTCTCTCTCTCGATTTCAACCACCGCATGTCTGTCAGTGGAAGTCAATGTGAAAGCGCCGTTTTCGTCCGGGTCGGCAACACCAAGCTGATTCCCGTTCATTGCTCCGCGACCGATGATGTTTCCTGCCACCTCGTAGACGGCTGGATTATGGTCAGTGCTCAATGTCGGATTGAACGCTTTCACAAGTGGAACGTTGTTTCCACCGGTTCCCATGTGGCTGGTGAGAGTGTTCGACACTTCTGGATGGTTCGACACTTTGAAACGGCCATCCTGCTGGTGGAAGTCCAGCATGACCGCCTGCTGGTTCTGTCCGCCATGCTCACGCGCCTGCAACGTCGGCATCACGCCGTCAGCCGCATACACGCGGCGAGCCTGGCTCTCGCCGGGTGTCAGGCATTCTCCAACGTGTGAATCTGCGTTTCCAATGATGTTCGCAGTTCCACCGGCAAGGGTTTCCCTCTTCTCTCGGCTCGACGCAGAATCCCAGCACAGGCTTTCGCGCTCAAAAAGAACCGGGGCGGCACGTCGCCAGTCTCTAGTGTTGACGACAAGGAACACACGCTCGCGTCGTTGGGCCACACCGAAGAACTGAGCGTCCAGCACTCGCCATGCACCCCCCCCATCAGGCCAGAGTTCGGCCACGGCTTCAAGGAGCGACTGGAAAGCCCGTCCGCGTTCAGCCGACAGTACTCCGGGCACGTTCTCCCATACGATCCATTCCGGATCAATTTCTGCGCAAGCTCGGAGATATTCGAGCATGAGCTGGCCGCGTGGATCGTCCAGAGCCTTCCTGAGTCCGGCGATGCTGAATGCCTGGCAGGGGCTTCCTCCCACAACGACATCTGCTGCATGGTGGTATTCCTTCCAATTAACTTTCGTCATGTCCCCTAAGTCTGGGACGTTCGGATAGTGGTGTTTGAGTACTGCTTTGGGGAATGGTTCGATTTCGGCGTATGCGACTGGCTCCCATCCGAGTGTTTGCCATGCGACAGTTGCTGCTTCAATGCCGCTGAACAGGCTGATGTATTTCACTAGGGTTCTTCCTTCTGGTTTAGCTCATTGGCTTTTTTGACGGCTGACGCCATGTCGGTCACGTCATCCTGCGATTGGAGGTGCAAGGCTTTCAACGTGTGTTCGCAAGCCCAAGTGTGGACGTGTGGCTTCGACGGTGGGATACCACCCATTTGCGCCCGGTTCTCACACCAGCCACGCCATAGGCGTATCCAATCGCCCACCATGCGCGTGACGTCGTATTGGCGTGTGGCGAAGGCGTCCCAGCTGTTTTTCAAATCCAAGTTCGGATACGTGGCGCGCATCATGCTGTTGGCTGCCGCCAATTCTCGTGAGTCTTGGAACATGGCAAGTGTCATTTCTTTGGAAGAAGAATAATATTCTTCTTCTTTCTTTTGGGTTCTGGTGTTCTGGTGTTCTGGTGTTTGTCCCGATGTCACACGCATGTCACGCTGTGACACTGCTGTGACAGTGCTGTGACCACGGGATTTGCTCTTGCGTGCCTTCGCGTCGGCTCGCGCGTGCATGACCTGCTCTTTGGTGCGATTGTGAGCGGTGTAATCGTGGATTATCCAACCGTCATCGACCTCTTCGAGCATTCCCTCGTCCACCAGCGCCTGCACCTGCTCCTGAGTGGCACCGATGTTGGAGAGCATGGCGCGGCGCGGCACGAAGCCATCCGTGAGCCTGTCCCCGCACAGCGAGAGAGCCATACAGAACACGCCCACCGAGTCAGCACGGCCAATGCGCACGAGATCACGCACCTTGTCGTTGTCGTAGAAGCCGTTCACGAGCTGCACGTAACCACGCCTTGCCATTAGTCCTCCCCTCTTGTGATGCCGTTGTATTCCATCCAGATTGCTTCTTGTCTTGGTGTGGTGACCGGCAGGCCGTCACAGCTGAAGACGATGCCGCTCCCCCAGTGTGGTTTCGCCATCGCGTCCAGGGCTTCAGCGATTTCAACCAAGTCCGGTGGCGGGTCAAGTTTCATCACAGTTCCTTTCGCAAATGATTTCCAACGTCGGCTTGTACGGGTATGTGGACTGGTCGGCGTAGTAGGCGTCCCAGTAAGCTCCGTAGTGTGGATTGTCGGCGGTGCTTTGAGACCGGAATGCTTTCCTGTCCTGTAGGAGTTGGACGATATGGCGTCCCTTGTCGGTCAGTCTGAGCGCATTGCCGGATACCAAGCCGCGCCGTCTGAGCGCTTGAATCCACAGCCACGGTTTCTGACCTGTTTGAGCTTCCGGCATTCGACCGGTACGCCATATGCTGACAAGCGCCTCATGCTGTTGGCTGCTCAAATGGATGCCGTTGACGTTGACTGCTGGAAGAATCATCGTCCACCTCCGAGCGGCAATCCACTGTTCAACATGCCCGCCAATTCACCCAATGTGAATCGGATGAACATTCGAGTGCCCGAGTCAACGCATTCCATAGACGGTTTGGCCGGTAGCAGAGTCTCGAACTTGTCCCACACGCTCAGACTCGTGTACGCGGGTTGAGACGCGATCCACTCACGCTCGTCCATCACGTCAGCATCGAACATGCCATCGGCTTGTATGACGAACGGATATTCGGAATCAATGTCACCAGCCGACAGTTCAGCCTTATCGAAGCATTTCACCATCGGCACGTTCGGATTGGCGAACGTCGAAACACTGATCGGCCGCCCCTTGTAGTACAGGTTCTCAACATGGTCGAGACGCTTATCGTCCAACGCCCAAGCCAAGTAATCCCAGACACGCAGTTGGAACAGCATCTCACCGGTATTCAGGCTGGTTTCCGACATCGCTTATCATCTCCTTCGTGTTTCTGACGAGACTTTCCAACCCGCCGTGAATGTCATGCAAGGGTTCTATATGGATTTCCGTATGCGGCTCATAAGGATTGCCGCCGTATGTCAACGGCATTCCCTGCCGACGTTTGACAAGCCGTTTCGCCCGTTGTCCCCATGCCATACGGTCGGGTTCCAGCATGGCGCACAACGTGAGTTTCACCTGCTGGTCATCCACGTAGGCCAAACCGTTCAACGCGTCCTTGACGAGCTTTTCCAGATTGTCCAAATCCGGTTTCCCATGACGCCCCTTATAAAACATGAGAATCATCATCACGTCCCCGTCCAATGGTTCGGCATGAGGGTAGAACATGTGGAATTGGTTCCGCACCAGTTCCTCAGCATCCCTCGTATGCTGGGGGGTCACAGCCCGATACCCGTAGAATCGTGGACGGCCCTTCGCGACGGGTTCGCCTGGAATGTCGAAATCATAGGTCATAAATCCCATATGCTCGCGTCTCCAATATCATCCCAATAGTCTTCGGCTTCCGACTCGCATTCAGGACAAGTGGGGCCGTAATATTCGACCCCATGCTTGTCGCACCATGCGGGTTCGGTAATCCCAGAGAGCGGAACCATCAGAACAGTGTCGCCTCTCCAAGCTTCTCTTCAAGATCGCGCATCAGATTCACCGACGCATCCCAATAGGAAGGCTTCAATTCAATGCTCATGCCCTTGCGGCCAAGTTTGATTGCCTCGTACACGGTCGAGCCGATGCCACCAAACGGGTCGAACACAAGCTCGCCCTTATTGCTCCACAAGCGGATGCACCGTTCGATGAAATCCAATTGCAGCGGGCAGATGTGGCGTTCGTCGGTGTTCTCTCGCCCAAGACGCTCGTTAAGCGTGTTGGTCTCTCGAATGTTCCACCAGACCGGCTGCGCCCAATCAATCCATTCCTCGTTGCTCACATCGTTCTTGATCGGCACCTGATTCTCGCCCGGCTTGCGGAACATCAGCAGATAGTCAGCCAACGCGGGACGGCTCATGCTGGAATCCTTGTTCTTCGTCACGAACATGAGAGCCTGAGCCTTCGTGCGGATGGCCTGAGCCTGTGGATTCTTGTTCACGGTGACTTCACCGTGGAAAATCCAACCGTTCTCCACATAGGCTCGAATCACATCACCGCGGAAGTCGGTCAATCCAACCACGCCGTCAGCGGTCTTCGTGGTCACAACCTGCTGCACATGCACGCAAGCGATACGGCCCGGTTTCGTGACCCTCAACAGTTCGCGGATGATGTACCCGTAGTTCTCGATGAACTCTTCACGGGAACTATTGTTGCCCAAGTCGCGGGTTGAATCGGAGTACACGTACAGGCTTGCGAACGGCGGGCTGCTCACACTCAGATCAACACTGTTGTCAGCCATTTCCGTCATGCGTTCGCACGAGTCGCCAAGCCATAGTGTCCAATCCTTGCCTTTGGCTTCATCGGTCATATACATTTCATCGACCATCATGCGGCCTTTCCGAAAGAGTTCGATTCATTCATCGTCTTCACCAGCTCGTCACTCAAATGAGTGGCCTGCTGTTCCTTGCGGGTGATGTTCTCCGCTATCTCGCGTTCCAAATCGGAAACCACCACATGCACGTCAACCACGCGCTTCTGCCCGAACCGGTAGCAGCGGCGTATCGACTGGTAGTAGGATTCCCACGAATCGTTCAAACCGCAGAACGCCATTCGAGCGCAGTTCTGCCAGTTCAAACCGAACGAAGCCATGGAACCCTTCGTGATCAGCACCGGAATGTTCCCATCAGCGAAGTCAAGGAACGCCTTGGCCTTGTCTTCCGGCGACATGGAGCCTTTCACATTCACACTGCCGGGGATAAGCCTGTTCAGCATGTCCGCCTCGTCGTTCAATCCAGCCCAGATAATCCACTGTTCTTCAGGTTCGTTGTTGACCAGATCGACACACCGGCTCACACGGTCAACAAGCGTTTCCTTACGGACTCTCGCACGCCCGCCGACGCCACCAAGGTCAGCTGCGAACAATTGGCCTTCCGGGATGCTGCCGTGATAGGCGACAACATCAACGGTCTGATTCAATCCGGGCAACTCATATCCCGCATCATCACCGCCAATATCGGACGGCTTGCGCAATGCGATGGCCCATTGCGACATCCACCGCATCATCGGCTTAACCGCGTGACCTTTCAAACGCCAAATATTCCCGTCATGCACGAAATACGTGGCAAGCATCTTCACACGGGTGGCGTATCCAAGGAACTCGGCCTGATTGCATAGTTCCTCCGGGTCGTTCGGTGCCGGTGTGGCGGTACAGGCGAGACGGTATTTCGTATCCCTGAACGTGTCGATCAGCATTTTGCGGGTCTTGCCGTCCGACTGTTTCAGAATCGAAGCCTCGTCCAACACGACCGCATTGAATTTGGACACGTCGAGTTTCGGCACACGCTCATAGTTCGTGATGCTGAACCCGTCCGACACTTCCGACTGGTCATGCACATAACGCACTTCCATGCCGATTGCGGCGCCTTCGCGGATGGTTTGCTGGCATACGGCCAACGGCGCTAGAATAAGCCCCGTCCCATGTCCGGCGCAGACTTGCCGTAACCATTCGAGTTGCATTCTGGTCTTACCAAGACCCGTATCCGCCCATATGGCTGCACGTCCTACTTTGCAAGCCCATGCGACGATACGCTTCTGCCAGTCGAACAGGGATGGGTGGAGCTGCTGCGGGCTAACGGTGATGCCAGTCTCCTGCTCGCGCAGCTCCTTTCTTTTCAGAAACTCCCTGTATGGGATGATGTTTGCCATGTTGGTTCCTTTTAGTCTGGATTAGAAATCAGTGTCGTTTCCGAAGTTGCCGAACGTGGAAGGCTGATTGTTGTTCGCTCCCCACGAGTCGGCACCCTGCTGTGGTTGCTGGGTTGGCTGTTGCGGCTGTTGGAAACCGTTAGACGGAACATTATTCGGACTCGGATTGAAACCGCCCTGCGGGGCCGCCTGAGCGCCGCCACGTTGAATCCTCTGCACTTGGGCAGTCGCATTACGAAGACTCGGGCCGATCTCGTCCACGCGAAGCTCGACCACAGTACGTTGAGTCCCATCATTGGCCTGATAGGAACGCTGCTTCAAACGACCTTGAGCGATCACGCCCATACCTTTGTGCAAGGATTGAGCGACATGCTGCGCCATGCCACCCCATACGGAACAGTTCATGAACAGCGTGTCACCATCCTCCCACTGGTTCGTCTGCCGGTTAAACCTACGGTCAGATGATGCGATAGTGAAATTAGCCACGTTCTCACCATTGCTGGTGGAGCGCAGTTCAGGCTCCCTAGTCAGATTGCCAATGATCGTGATAACGGTTTCTCCAGCCATTATGCGGCCTCCTTGACTTCTTCATTCTTTTTGAAACTGTTGATGAACAATTGGGCTTGCCAGTCGGTCAATCTTGCGTAATTCACAGGCATTTTGATACGATTGCCGATGGCTTCGGACTCGCGTCCTGCCGGAATGTTCCCTTGAGCTAGGAGCGCGGCCACCTGTTTGCGTAGTTCCTCGTTCATCGGATTTCCACGCTGATAGCCCGCCAACTGTCCGTCATCATCACTGGTCGCCAGACAGAACAAGGTGAGCAGACTGTAGCGTCGAGCATACGTTTCCGCACTCCCGTACCGTTGCATGAACGGCTGTTCACGTTTGCCAGCGGAATCGCCAACAATGATCGGAACGGGTGCCGCGTATTCGCTCCAAGACTTGCTGAAATCCTGCCAATAGTGGGTAACGACGAACCCGTACCCGTTCGGATATTGGGGAAGATTGTTGTAGTGAATGTCCTGTTCGACGCGGAATCCCAACACTTCGGTCACATAGTTGACCACCGAGCCAAGGTCTGCGTAATCGTATCCGTAGGCTTTACGATTCTTTGGAATCACATTTCCCATTGGTCATCATCTCCAATCAGATGGTTCATCTGCCAGTCAGTGAATCTGATAGGCAGAGGGGTTTTCGGCAATCCTTGGTTGAGCATGTCTTCCAACGGAATATGGTTCTTCCAGTAGAAGCTGAGCCCGTCCAACGCTTCACGGATCTGCTTCACGGCGACAAGTGAGATTTCAGGGTCGTTTTCGGATAGTTCCCAGATCATCCAGTCGTATGGTTCCTGCTTCTCCTGCACGACGAACCTGAACCCCATCGCACCCTGGTATCCGGTTACGAGCCGGTACAGCATCATGTAGAAGGCGGCTTGAATGTGGTAGCCGAACTTGTATGCCGAACCAGTGAAGTCCTGCACGTCATGGCCGGTGGTCTTGTAGTCGTACAGCCACATGACGCCGTCCATGCCGGGATGGTCGGGTAGCCAGTCGGCTTTGCCTTTCAGTTCCAGCCCAGTGGCCGGGTCGATGGCGAACAAGGCGATTTCCGGTTTGCCTTCCACGAGACTGTTCATGTCCGGCGCGTAATCCACCATGTTTTGAAGCTTCTCATAGTCGGAACCGGAAAGGATTACCAGATCGTCCGATTTGGCTTGTTCGGCTTGTGCCTTACCGGCTTTGGTGCGCCCGTCGAGTTTCCTTTCGACCTTCGGGCCACTACCGAGAATGAGACTGTGCGCGGCCTTGCCGAACGCCAACGTACTGTTGTCGAGAGGGTTCAGCTTGTGCCATGCGTACGCTCTTGGAGACTCCATGAACTTCTTCAAACCAGTCTGGTCGATTGCCGGATGTGCGAAATACTCCTTGTCCGGCATGTCAACCATGCTGGGAAATTTCACTTCCGTCATACTTCCGCCACACTCCGTTCCATAATGTGGGCATTATTCCGGTAACGCCACTTCCTGTAGCCCTGTTCGACAAGCGGGAACAACGAGCGGGCGTAAATGACGGCACCATTACTGTTCTTTTCCAACAAGTCTCCCTTACCGGCATTCAGAATCGTGTTCTTCACGACTTGGCCCAGTCCGGTGATGTTACGCTTGGCGTCTTCTGGATGCTGTTGGGTCATGTATTCCCTGAGCGTGATACGGTAATCCGGTTCGATTGGATGCCAGTCCGACACGTCCAATGGTTCCGGGATGGTGTCGTCCACCAGCCGGTAGGTTCGTCCGAACAAGCTGATCTCGTCCGGTACTTTCGTGTAGGTTTCGCCATTCACGTTGATGGTGTCCATGAGAGTTTTCCTTTCTGTGATTGCGTGCTGGTGGATGGAGTCGAACCATCTGACCGCCGATGGATCGAACGACTGAGATAGCAGCGGCCACGTTCCTTGCACCAGCAGTGGTTGACGGGAGAGAGTGTGTATGTAAGCGCCTAGAGAAATATGATTTTTTTAGGCTCCCCCGTCAACCGGGTTTTCAATTATGTCGGGCCGTCTCTCGACGGCTTCGGACGTGGGCGGGAGTCGAACCCGCGACCCGTAGGGGAAGAAGAACCAGAGACCCCGAGTCATCCAATCCACGTCAAATCCCCAGTCCGGCAATCGCACTAACCGGTGGGGACAGTGGCCGCAACAGGAGTCGAACCTGTTAGGATTCACGCCAATGAATGATGCAAAACCGTTGGAACCCGACCTGAACGGGTTCACGGCCAACATCACGGCAACAGGAAATGTCAAAACCTGAATGCGAGATGGATAAGGTGATTCATGAGTTGTCAAACTTAAGGAGTCCGGCATGAATCCCACAACCATGTGCGGCCAATGCGCCTACGTGATTTGCTGCGCGGTATTGAGTTCGTAGGCGCGTGGATAATATCTGTTTTCAGTTATGGTCCCCACTGGCCGACGAATGAGTGAACGTGGGTATCCTGCGGAACAACCCGATTTTTGGTTGTTTGTTTGGACTGTCAGCCAGCGGGAAGTCTTTAGTCGCGTGGCGCGAATCTGACGATCAGCCACAATGCGGTGGCGATGTACACGCCTTCCACCATGAGCGCGGCGGTGGTGCTGCCGCCATGCCAGGTGAGCATGAGTGTGGATGTGACGATGAGGGCGACCACCGCGAGGGCGAATTTGATGCGGCGGCGCGGGTAGTTCGGCTTCTGCCGCTTCTTCATTGCTTGCATGTCTTCAAGCCAGTAATCATGGTCAGTCATCGTTACCGTCTCCCGTGTTCACTCGCTTTAACGGGAAAGCTTCAGGCGGGAGCGTTTCGCAGACAGTCGGCCACTTCACATACGGTCTATTGCCATTCCAGATGGGATTAGCCGAGTCATCCCATGTGCGCGCCGACCAGTCATCATCGATGTCCTTATGCAGGAGCAGACCATCATTCGCGGTGACATAGAAGCCCTGCTCCTTCGGCTCTTCGGGCAGTGGCTTTTCATACACTTTGACGAGTGATGCGATCTGTGCGACCAGACTGCGCACGGCATTCCAATCGTCTCCGTCGCTTGCGGTCTTCAACTTATCGAAAAGCTGGTCAAGCTTCACCAAAACACTGTCATTCATTCCAATCAAATCCTTTCGTCGGTTCCAAGCCGGTCGGCCTGAAACAATGTCTTCCATGCGTCAGAAACGTTTCCGCAAGCCCATAGGAAACAAGCTTGCGCAACTTCCTGTAGACAACGCTCTGAGCCAATTGCAGGTCATCCGCGATCTTGTACGAACTGGTACTGAAACCGGTCTCATACTTCATACGAAGCGACTCGTACACCCGCTTCAATACCGGCTTGTCCTGCTGCTGATAGTCCCGTTTGGTCTTACGTCTGACCCGTTCAATCCAATCGCGTTGGGCGGCAAGCATGGCATCCAAGTCAATGCCCATCTGAACGCTCCACGCGACATCAGGCTGAGCGCCGGTCATTCCGAAACCTCCCGTGAACTCTCGCACACCTGGTCGTAACGGTCGAGAAGCTTCGACTTCTTGTACGTGACGGTCTTGCCGCCCTGATAGTCGGCGCACACCCTGTACAGTTTGTCGAACTTGTCCGCTCCAAGCTTGAGGAACCTGGCAGCTTCCTGCCTGTCGAAAATCTCCTCTTCGACAACAACCTTCCTGTCTGTCAAAACCTGCTCCTATCTTGATTGGCCGTGAACGTCAGCGGCCCATTGGATGAACGCGCCTAGTTTCGATTCGGGAACCTCATACAACGTGCTCGTCTTGAGTCCATCTTTTTCAACGATTGACCCGCCTTTCCGATCATTGATACGGAAGACGCAGTGCCCACCCTCGTCAAGAACGAACTCATGCGGTGGCGCCGGAGGATTCAACAACGTCATGCCGCCACCTCCGCGTCAAGCACTCGCTCGAAACTTTGTTCGGACAACCGCTGGTGGATAAGCGCCAATCCCTTGCGTGTCAGCTTCGGGGTCGGCGGATAGGCGAATGGCGTGCCATCCTTGTGGATTCCGTGGGAACGGGAGGACACCATGACCATATGGCCTTGCCTCACACGACTTGACGCCGCGCACCACGACTGGTTAGGCTGCCGGTAAATCCAACCGTTATCCACAAGCCATTGGCGCAGCTCATGCTCACCGATCCGCGTGCCGGAATTGCTTAGGAGTTTCGCCGCGTCCCGGACAAGCAGAGCATCGGGAACGTTGGTGAAGTCATCCAACGCTTTGGCTTTCGGCTCCAGTTCTTTGATCTGATTGTCCTTGGCTTGGAGCTGCTGGTTCTTGCGTTCGATGGTCTTCTGCGCGACAAGCACAGCCTTCGCTAGAATGTCTTCATCGGTGTCAGCATCGGAAGTCTGGATGTAGCCACCGGTGCGACGAATCGACGGCAGTACTTCATGAGTCACCCAACGCTTAAACTCCTTCGCAGTCGGCAGTTTGGACGAGAGCACCAGCGAGTAAAGACCAGATTCGTTGACCAACCAGCCTCCGCGCTGTCCTAAACTCGATAACGATTCGTTATTGAGTTTGTCTTCCGAATCAACATGGTCACTGATTGCTTTGCTGGCGTTCGTGTAGCCAAGCACGTCGCATACGTCCTTGGCTACGAACCATGGTTCGCCATTCTCGTCGGTCAAGGTGCGCAGTGCCGCTCCCTTGAAGTCGAATCGTTGAATATTGTTGTTCATATCGTTCCTTATTGAAAGGGGGTGAATTGATGAAAAACGAATACCGTCTGGTCACTTTCTGCGTGGAGAGTCAGCAACTGTTCTCCGGCGAGGTGGGGGTGGTCCGGAGCGTTACCCTTGATTTCCTTGGGTCAGTGCCGGAACTAGCCGAGCAGATGGATGGTTGGGAGCCGGTGGGCTTTCAGCTTCTGCCGCAGGGCGAAACGACCTATATTGCGGTGATGCTGAAGCAGTCGCTCACTGTTCCTGATTCCCTGTAGCCAGTTGCCTTGCGTGTACGGCCTGCTCGTGAAGCAAGTCCGCCAGCCTGTCAAGCTCATTGGCGGTGAGTTTCGCGTTCGGGTCGTGCACGTTCAGTCGTGACAGTCCGTCGTTGTACATGGTCAGGCTAAGGAATGTTTTCCTGACCGTCCTGCTGACGTTGCATGTTTCCTCGATGATGTCGGCTGGAAGCGTGGAGGTGGGGTTGCCGTGCTGTGTTTCGAGGATGATATTGTCTTCCGTTCCTTGTCCGTCATCAGGTAATGATGCGCCTTTGGAATTGAATGGGTGGATTTCATTGTTCATTTGGAGTCTCCTTAGTATTCGACTGCTTCGATGCGGGTGATGAAGAAGTGGATGCCTGGAGCGCATTCGTTCCACCGGTTGGTGTCGAAGTTTTCAACGTGCACGGTTTCGCCTTTTTTGTACGTGAAGTCTGTGTCGTATTCGCTGTATGCCGTGGTGTCCGGTGGGAGGCTGTTGCCTTGCTTGTCTTGCAGGTCAAGCACTCGCGCTGTGCTGGCGCGGCATTTGCGCCCAGTGCCGTTGGAGCGTTGCGCGTCGGCCGGAATGAGGAGCTTTACGATGACTGGTTTCGGTGGCATTGTGTCGTCTACGTATGCTTTTTTCCAGCCGATGATGTCGCTTTCGTCCGGGAGGATGCTGGTTTTGGCGATGCTGAGTTCTACATGGTTGGCATCGCGCAGGTCGGCGTGGCGCAGGTCGGCATCGCACAGGTTGGCACCATGCAGGTCGGCATCGCGCAGGTCGGCACCATGCAGGCAAGCATCGCACAGGTCGGCGTGGCGCAGGTCGGCACCGCGCAGGTCGGCACCGCACAGGTTGGCACCATGCAGGTTGGCACCGCACAGGTTGGCACCATGCAGGTCGGCACCGCGCAGGTCGGCACCATGCAGGCAAGCGTAGCTCAGGTCGGCACCATGCAGGTTGGCGTAGCTCAGGTCGGCACCATGCAGGTTGGCACCGCACAGGCAGTCGAATCCATATTCTCTGACGATGGCTTCGATGTTGTCGCCTTCGAGGATGCCTTGAGGTGTGGTGATTTTCATTGTGGTTCCCTTGACGTGTGTGGTTAGGCGGTTTGTTTGATTTGTGCGATTTCGCCGGGTTGGAAGCCGAATGCTTTGTAGAGTCCTATGAGCATGAGTGGTGTGCATTCGTTGGTTTTTTTGGCTCTGGCTAGGACGCTTTCGCTGACTCCTATTGCTCCGGCGAAGGCTTCGTCTGTTTTGAGGCCGCTCATTTGTTTGGTTCGGTCTAGGAAGCCGTCTCGGAACTGCATTTTGTATTCAGCCATCAGTGATTCCTTTCGCAACCTTGAATTTCTTTTTGCAACTTGTGGTTACATCATGCAACAGGTTTTTTTATTTCGCAACTCGCTCGGCGTGTTGACTTGCAACCGCTTTGGTTGCATAATGAAACCATGAGCAAAGAAACATGGTTCAAAGAAACAGTCCAAGACGACACCATCGCCGAAGTAGCCCTCAAAGCGGGAATCATCAAGACAACCGCTTGGAGGCAATACAACAATGCCCTTGGGTTCAGCGCCGAGAACGTCATTCTTATTGCCCGCGCCTACCACAAGTCCCCTGTAGAGGCTCTGGTTGAGTTCGGATATATAAGAGCCGACGAGATGGCTAACGGAAGGACCGTCGCAAGGCTGCATGACGCTTCGAATGACGAGCTACTTCAGGAACTCGCACGCCGTCTCAAGGAAAACGCTGACGCCGACTGGGTGAACAGTCCGATCATCTACCGTGAAGAGTTCGACATGGCCGCGAACGACGATCCGAACGCGAGACTCGAAGCCGAAACACCTGAAGACTGACGACAGCAATGAATATGGCGGCGGTATTCACTCGTGATGCCGCCGCCTAATAATACGAAGGGAACAATGTCTCGAATCACCATCGACGTTTTGGAACGTCAGGCCGAAGCCATGGGTTTGAAGGTTTTGGAATCCGATATTCCCGGCACCACCTGCGGCCTGTACTGCGACCGGCTGCGGACGATATGGCTTGCCGACTGGCTGAACGACCGGCAGAGGCTCTGCACCCTATGCCATGAGCTTGTGCACGCGAAGTACCGTGATCTTGGCTGCGGCACGCGGTTCGGCGTGAAGTGCGAGCGTAGGGCGCGACGCGAGACGGCGTTGACGTTGATAAGCCCGGCCGAGTTCGCCATGGCCGAACGGACGTGGGACGGCGACACCTGGCATATGGCGGCGGAGTTGGACGTGACCATGCAGGTTCTCGCGGATTACAGGTAGATTCTCAAGGATGGCCTGTTCGAGAAACGCCCATGATTCATCAGCCGTCAATTGGGGGGATAATCCTTGTTGAGACATATTGCAGGAGAGCAAGGAGGACATCATGGAAATTATATGCGTTATCGCCGGTATCGCCATCGGTATGGCCGCGTTCGTTCTGCTGATCCAGACGGCGGTGAGAAACGGCATTCGCATGTCCGGGTTGATTGACTGGCGTACCCAGTATGAGTTGGAACGCATCGACGATGTGGACGGCGGCAAGCCGACGTTGCATGAATTGTATGAGATTACGGCCAAGACCGATTCCGCACCAGATGCCATCGAGCGGAATGTGAGGGCGAAGGCTCTGGACTATATCGAGTCGCGTAATTCCATCCATGTGCGAAATTGTTGGATTGTGATTGGAGTCGCTGTCGGCGTATGCTTCCTGGCTATGATTATCACTCTCGCCAGCAGTCCTATGTGAACCATGTTTTTCTCGTGCCCGTCTGTTTTGTTGCAGGCGGGTTTTTCATGCCCTCTTTCTGACCGTTTATGCTTTTTAATTGGCGAAATCATGGCAAACGCACAATGTAAGAAGAATGTATAACCATGTACATACTTATATACATGTAACTGGAGCTACACCGACAAACTATCAGTAGCTACTACCCGACAGTAGTTGTAATTATATCCATGTGTAGAGTTAGAGTTATAGGCGAAAGTAGCAAAAAGCCCTTGCCGCTCTCGAACAGCGACAAGGGCAATCGGAAAACCAGTTTGCATAGATTCTCCGTGCATCAGCATAGCGCTAGGCATGGAGGGAAAGACACGTGGAAAATATGGGCTACAAGAACATGCAAGCCGTATACGACGTCAACCGTGCCGGACGCATGGCGATACGACGCGGCGACAACATGACCCTCAACAAGAACGCCGAACTCGTCCTCATGTTCATGGCTTCGCAAACATACGATTGGGATAGCGAGAACAATTGTCCTCCGAAGAAGCTCATGGATAAGCAGGTGCCGTGCCGCTATTACACGCTTGGATGGCGTGCTATTTCGGATGCGCTTGGAATGGTGATGCTCACTCCCGAACAGGCGATGGGCGGTAATGCGGAAGCGAAGATGAAGACCCGTGAGAACAGTATCCAGAAGAGCATCAGCGATGCCTGGGTGTTCCTGCGTGATCGCGGCATCATCAAGACCATCGAACCCGCTTCGCTTGGTAAGAACGCTGGGTTTCTACTCCTACTGGGCGACGATGCGGAGAATGCCGCAGTGGAACGATGGGCCAGGAAGTGCCTTGGCGCCTGATCCGGCCATGATGACGGTTGTGCCATTCGACCTTTTTTGACCGTTTTATGACCGCGTTTTCAACCACGATGGTCGAATGTCCTCGTGTTCGGTCAACATGATGACGCAATCCAAATAAAGAAGATTATTAGGGTTGTACCTGCTTGATTGGGTTTTCCTGAGATTGCTGATTGCGGTTATGTCTATGAAGGCCGCCACATGGTTCCCTATGCCGTGTGGCGGCCTTCGTGGTTCCGGACGGCTCATGCATCGTGTTCTCTCCCTATTTTGGAGAGAACGGCATGGGCGTGTCGGATTTGGATGGTTCCGCATGATACCGGCTGTTACGCCCTGTGAGACGTTTGGATGGCGTTCTCTCAGGGTTTCATAAACCTTCCCACCTGACGTGCGAATTTGCTGTTACGGCGTGTCGCGACCCTTTTTCGTGTGTTTTTTGGGCTGGTTTTTCGAGTTTGTCTGAGAATCGGAGAGAATGACCATTTCGGACACTTCCGCAACCGTTCCCGCAACTGCGGCTGAACCCTACTCGCGTAAGGGTTTCCACCTTGGCTCCTGCGACTGGGCTTGAACCAGTGACCGTCCGATTAACAGTCGGATGCTCTGCCAACTGAGCTACGCAGGAATGCGCTGTGCACAAGACATGAATTATACGCGGTAAAACGCAAAATGCAAATCCCGCGCGTGTCTCCCTTGCTGCGGCGGGACTACCGTCACATGCTGATCTTCGTCAACGGCATGGCGGAATCGATTGCGAAATCCGGTTCGGACGGTTTCACGCCGCTCTCCACCAGGTTCACGCCCAGCATGGCCACCATAGCGCCATTATCGGTGCACAGTTTGATTTGCGGGATACGCACTTCGACGCCATGCTTGGCTCCGACCTCCAACAGTTTGGCGCGCAGTTGGGAGTTCGCGGAGAAGCCGCCGCCAACGATCAGGGTCTTCGAACCGTACTGCTCGCAACCGCGCATCGCCTTCTTGGCGAGCACCGTCGCGACGGAATCGGCCAACGACGCGCACACGTCGTCGATGGGAATCTCATTGCCTTCCGCCTGCTGTTGTTCGATCCAACGCGCCACGGCCGTCTTCACGCCGGAGAAACTGAAATCGTACGGATGCTGCTGCCCCGCCTTGCCTTGTGTAAGGCCCTGAGGCACTTTGATGGCATGTGGGTTGCCCAGCTGCGCGTGACGGTCGATGTGCGGGCCGCCGGGATACGGGAAACCAAGCAGACGCGCCACCTTGTCGAAGCATTCGCCGGCAGCGTCGTCGAGAGTGGTGCCGACCACGTCGATATGCCGCGCCACGTCTTCGACATGCAGCAGCGAAGTGTGCCCGCCCGACACAATCAACGCAAGCGTGTCCTTGGGGAACGGTCCGAACTGCAGCTGCGTCACCGCGATATGTCCGATGACGTGGTTGATGCCGTAGATCGGCTTGTTCGCGGCCCATGCCAACGATTTCGCGCCGGACACGCCGACCGCGAGACAGCCGGCGAGGCCGGGTCCCGCGGATACGGCGATCGCGTCGACGTCGGACAGCGTCATGTTCGCGTCGGCCAGAGCTTTGGAGACGCATGGCACGAACGCTTCGGCGTGCGCGCGAGAGGCGATTTCGGGAATCACGCCGCCGTAGCGGGCGTGCTCGTCCATGGAGGACGCGACCACGTTGGAAATGAGGGTGCGTCCCTGCACCACGGCCGCCGCCGTTTCGTCACAGGTCGATTCGATGCCGAGTACGATTGGTTCGCTCATTGCTGCTCCGTTGTGTGTGTTGCTGAAGTGTGCTCTGTATCCGCTGTTGCGCTGAAGCCGACGACGCGCGGCTCCAAGTCGAGGCTCATGGTGTACGCGTCGATGCCTTCTGGCTGGTAGTAGCGTTTGCGCAATCCCATCCGCGTGAAGCCGAACCTTTCGTACAACGCCAATGCCGGCACGTTGTCGACGCGGACTTCCAGAAGCATGCGTTTGGCGCCCTGCCGACGCGCCGAGACGATCAGTGTTTCGAGAAGCGCCGCCGCTATCCCCTGCCGTTGGTATGGTCTGCCGACGCCGATCGTCATGATCTCCGCGTCGTCGCCGTCGTACCAGTAGCCTGCGTAGCCTCGGACGACGGGATCCGCCGTCTGTACGGCATCGCCTTCAATGTCAAGCAGATACGTGCGTGCCAGAGCGTGGAATTCCTGCCGTACGGACTGTTCGCTCCACGCGCCGCGGCCGAACAGGTCCTTTTCCAATGCGGCGATCTGTCCGACGGCGGTGTCTTCCGGAATCTGGGAATGGTCGACGATCATGGGCGTGCCGTCACTCCGTTCGTTCGGCGCCGGCATGGTTGAGCACATGCTTGAGCGGGTTGGGCACTGACACGTCCGGACGACGCAGATATAACGGTTCGACGGGGGTCGGTTCTGCCAACGCCTGTTCGCTGGTGGTGAAGGCCGCGAATCGCGCCAATCCTTCCGCGCCTTCGTCGAGCAGAGCATGGTCGTCGACTTCGCCGAGGGAGGCAATCGCATTCCACGACTGCGCGTATTTGACCGCACCATGGCCGATGACGTCGACGACGTACGGCTTGCCCGTGTCGGCGAGCTTCGTAAGAACGTCATTGACGCGCATCGTGATGGAATCCGGATAGTCGATGTCCATGTCGATCAACGTTATGGGCGATTGTCCGACGCCGTCCGCAACGGTGCCGCCGTCATACAGCGCGAAATACAGTTGCCGGCGACGCGCGTCGTTGACGGCAAGCGTCAGATGGCGGCGATCGTCCGTAGCTTGAGTATGTGCCAGGCATTGCGGCGCGAGCACGTCCTGTCCGACCAGTTGCGCGCCTGTGGCGAAGGCCAATGCCTTGGCCGCGACGATGCCGGCGCGCAGGCCGGTGAATGGCGCCGGTCCGACGCCGACGACGATGCGGGTGATGTCCGACGCCTGCAGTCCGGCCTGTTCGACGGCTTGCGCGATGTTCACCTGCAGTTTCTCGACATGGGTGCGCGAATCCGTTTCGACGATGGGTTCATGTCCGACCACGCCTACGGTCGAACCATATGAGGTGTCAATCACCAGTGTCTGCATATGCTTGAAAACTCCTTGTGCCAAACTGCCAACCACTGTACAACCGGCGCTGGAAGCCACGGCATGCGGTGCGGTCGGCCACGTCGGATGCGTCTTAGACAGGGTCAGCGTTTTCCCGCGGTGAAATCGAACGAATCCCAGGCAGCGCCCACCGGCACCAACGTCACCGTGCGTGCGCCCGCGCTGGTCAGCTCGCCGTCCGCGGTCACGGCGGGCGCGTCAAGCGGACGGTCGATGTGGATTTCAAGCCGTTCCGGAGCCAATGCGGCGGCCATCTGCTCGCCCCATTCCATCAGGATGACGGTATGCTCGCCCGGATCCTCCAATTCCTCGTCCAAGCCGAGCGATTCCAATTCGTCCAATAGCCGTCCGACCGTGTCTTGTCCGGGCGCGTAGGCGTTGCCGCCGAGCCTGTAGGCGTCGACGTGCACCAGATGCGCCGGCGAACCGTCCGCGAACCGTCCCTCAAGCTCGCGTGCGATGGTGAAGGTCGGCGAGACGATGGGCTCTCCGATGCCAAGTCCCACGCCGAACCCTTGCGCGAACGTGGTCTTGCCGGCGCCAAGCGGACCGGACAGCAACAGCACGTCGCCTCCACGGGCAAGCTTCGCCAAACGCTCCCCCAACGCCTGCATGTCCTCGCCGGTGGCGGCTGTGATGGTAATGGTGTTGCTCATGCGGCACGTCCTTTGCGGCTGATCAGTTCGATGGACCGTTCCAAAGCATAGACCGGGTCCGAGCCATTGGTTTTGCTTTGCTCGTCGGCCCATGCGAGCATCTGGATGCATGCGCTCATGCCGCTTGACGTCCATCCGGATAGTTGCCGGGTCGCGTTCTTCAACACCCAGGGGTTCGTTTTCGCCTCGGCCGTGGAAATGGTGCCCGCACGCACCGCCGACGCCTTCGCCATCGTCCGCAGCTTCATGGCCAGCGCGCCGATAAGCGCGATCGGAGCGGTGCCCTGTTCCACGGACGATCGCATGGCGATGATCGCGTCCGCCGTACGTCCCGACAACGCGAGGTCGGCGACACGGAAGCCATCCACCTGCGGATTGGAGGTGAGATATTGGTTGACGCGGTCGAGCGTCATGGGATTGTCGTCGAAATCGAAGCATAACTGGCCGACCATGGCCGCAAGCTCGCCGGTCCTATCCCCCAACACGGCCACGAGTTGCTGCGCGGCCATCGGCTCGACGCGGCGTTTGCGCCGTTCGAAGCATTGCATGACGAAGTTGAGTTTGGCCTCGGGCTTCTTCAGGTCGGCGACAGCGTCCTTGTACGCTCCGGCCTTGGTGAGCTGCTCCACCAGACGTTTGCCCTTCACACCGCCCTCATGCTGGCAGATGACGATGCACGCGTCCGCCGGCTCCTTGCACGCCTGTCTGCAGTAAGAGACCATGGCGTCGCCCAGTTTTTCGTCCGCGTTCTGCAGGTTGGTGACGATGACGATGGCGCGATCCGCAAGCAATGATGGGCTTACCGCCTCGTCGAAGGCGTAATGGTCGGCGTTTGCCGCGTCGAGTTCGATGGTTTCCGCGTCGGGATACCGGCGTTGCGCCTCGTGTTTGAGGTCGCGCACCGTCTGGTCGTTCAGGTACGAGTCGCCTCCGTACACGAGGTGGAAGGGCGTGGTGGCTGCGGATGGTTTCGGCATACCATTCAATCTCGCCGTATCGGTGGACAAAACCGGCATGGCCTATTCCTCCCATTGCAGTTCGCGCAATGCCTTCCGAGTACGTTCCATCCACATGCGCAGCCGTTCCACAGGGTTGGCTGTCAGACGTTTTCCGGGCAGATCGGGTTCCTGGACCATCATGCGTCCGAACAGCCGGTGCGTCATGATCGCGGCGGCCGCGCAGGCGGCTTCCACCACGCAGACGAGGACCGCTCCCCCGACGCCTCCGGCCCACGGTATCGTGGCCTGGCTGCCGGAACCCAGTTCAAGGGCGGTCAGTTCCATGACCGCGGTGCCCCAGGAGGCCGCACGGGCCAGTTGCAGGCCGAGCCACGGAATCAGCCATGAGACGGCAAGACTGGCCAGGCCGGCCAATGTGGCGAAACCCACGAACGGCGCCACCATCAGATTCGCCGGTATGGAGAACACCGGCAGTTCCGGTTCGATGAGCACCTGGATCGGCAGGGTGAACACTTGCGCCGCTATGGTCATGGACAGAACCTCGGCCACGAACCGTGGCAGGACCGGTTCCATCCATGCGTTGAGGGTGTCGGCGAACAGCACGATGCCGAGCACCGCGGCGCAGGACAGGGCGAATCCGAAGCTTTGCGACATGTGCGGGCATGCCATCAGCATAGCCAATGTGGTCCAGCTCAACGACGCCATCGCCTGGCCTCGTCTGCCGATGAACAGGCATGCCGCGCCGGACAATCCCATCAAAAGCGCGCGGGATACCGAATCCGACGGAAACACGCATGCCGACAGCATGATGTACGACATGGCGACCAGCAGTGCGGTGAATCGTCGCGGCAGAAGGAAGAACGAGCAGACGGAACGCACCAATGCGGCGGTCACGGCCAGATGGCCGCCGCTGACCGCCATGAGATGCACGATTCCGGACCTTTGGAACGCGTCCTCCACCTGTGCGGCGTATGTGGAATCGATGTCGGCGCCATCGCCTTCGGCCGGCACGTAGTCCTGTCCGAGAACACCCAATGTCAGTCCGGGGACGAGCACTTTCCCTTGGTCGGAAAGACGTGCGGTTTGGACGAAGAACGCCTCCTGCATCATGCCGATGGCGCGCATCGGCAGGTTTGGCGGCCTGACGTGTTCGACTGTCGTGACGTCGGTCAGCCACAACGGCATGGCACCGTATCGCGCTTCGGAGATGCGGCCCGCGATCTTGTAGGTGCCGTCCTGTTTGAGTTTGCCGCATTCAGGCCGGTCCGCGTATATACGCGCTCGTGCCGAACTGGTTTGCCGTACGCCGTCGATGGTGAGCGATGTGATGCGCGCGTCGGCACGGCAGTCGTTAGACCGTCTGTCGGAGATGACGGTCGGCGAGGTGGCGCGCGCCGTGACGACGACGGAAGCGTCGCCTTCCGCGGCCGCCCGAGAAGCCGGGTCGCGCCATTGCAGCAAATCATAGGTCAACGCGCTTGCCGCGCAAACCATCGCAGCGATCGCGCAGACCGTGACGCTCGCATGCCAGAGCGTTATCCGTCGTCGAACGGACGCCGGCAATCGTGGGAAGGGCAGTCCCGCCAGGACCGCCAGCGGTATCATGCAGGTGAGAACGGCCGGCAAAGCGCCGAGCATGCCGTCATGCGACATGCAATATGCGAAGCCGGCGTGCGCGGCCAGACTGGCCGCCCAACCGCATATTGCGGCCGGCAGCAGTCTCCAGTCTCGGCTCCCGCGCTCCCTGGTCAGCCAATCGCGTGTGCCCGTCATCTCACGCACACTTGGTCACGGAACTTCGCCAGAGTCTTCGAACCGATGCCCTTGACTTCCAGAAGCTGGTCGACGTTGTCGAACCGTCCTATCTGCGTTCGATAGTCGAGGATGCGCTGCGCGGTGACCGGTCCGACGCCTTTGAGGGTCTGCAGTTCGCCTAGGTCTGCGGTGTTGAGGTCAAGCTGGTTCGATTGCTGCGCTCCGTCTTGCCCGTCATGGCTGTCCGGTGTGGACGCGTCCTGCGTCAGCCCGTTTTCTTGCGGTGCCGGCGTTTGTTCCGTTTGCGGGGCCTGTTGCGGCTGCTGTTGGGCCTGTGAGCGTATCTGCGACCGCGAATGCTGCAGTTCGCTGTAGTGGATCGTCTGTTGGACGAGCATGGTCAGGCTCGCGCACAGCGCGCACGACAAAGTGAGGATCGCCATGAGCGCGTGGAACGGGCGGAACGCCAATCGTGGCCTGTCGCGTTTCGGCCGCTCCCCCTCGTCGGGTTTGTCCGTCGGCCGGACGCCGGTGAGCTCCGCCAAGGTCGGTTTCGCGTCATGCGTCTTCCGCTGCGGCATCGGTCGTGCGGGTTCGTGCGATGCGGACGGTTCGTCCGATTGCGCCTCCATGGCCGTAAGGCTGTTGGGTCGGGACGGTTTTTCGGGCATGCCCAATCCCCGCAGCCGCTTCGTGGCGGCCGGCATGCCAGTGCCGCCGTCCGCCGTGTGGATGGCACGGATGGGGTGAGTGCCGCGAAATGCAAATATGCCCATGCATCCAACATTGGAGGATGCATGGGCATACTGTCCAGCCGAAACGGCTCCTGTGGTCGGAGAACGCGGGTTATCCACATTCCTGGCGTGTCGCCATGGTGCGGAAGAACCCGCGTCCTCTTATGCGGGCCGTCTCGTCAGAAGATCATTCCGCGGGAACGATGGAGACGATCTTCGGAGCCTTGACGATGACCTTGCGTGGCTCCTTGCCGCCCAGTCGGTCGGCGACGGCTTCGAGCGCCATCTTCTCCAGCTCCTTCGGATCGATGTCCGGGGAGACCTCGAGCTTGGCGCGCACCTTGCCCTTGATCTGCACGACCGCGGTGACGGAATCCTGTCCGACGTAACGTTCGTCGGCCTTCGGCCAGTCGGCGTGCGCCAGGGATTCGGTGTGGCCGAGCTTGCTCCACAGTTCCTCGCAGATGTGCGGGGCGATCGGAGAGAGCATCAGGATCAGCGGTTCGACGGCGGCGCGCGGCACGGCGTCGAGGCTGGTCAGATGGTTGTTGAGCACGATGAGCTTGGCGATGGCCGTGTTCGGACGCATGGCCTCCATCTCGACGGTCACGTCGGCGATCGTGTTGTTAAGCAGCTTCAGCGTCTTCGTGTCAAGCTCGCCGTCGGTGACGCGCACCTCGCCGGTGGTCTCATCGATGACGTTACGCCACAGGCGCTGCAGGAAACGCATGGAGCCGACCACGTTGCGGGTGTTCCATGGACGGGATTCGGCCAGCGGGCCCATGCCCATCTCGTACAGGCGGAAGGTGTCCGCGCCGTAGTTCTCATACATGTCGTCAGGCGTGATGATGTTCTTCAGGCTCTTGCCCATCTTGCCGAACTCGCGGTTGGCATGCTGGCCGTTCCATGTGAACGTCGGCTCGCCGTTGGCGTCGGCGGGACCTTCCACCACTTCGGCGGCCGGCACGTACTGGCCGCGGTCGTCGGTGTAGGCGTATGCCTGGATCATGCCCTGGTTGAACAGCTTGTGGAACGGTTCCATGGAGTCGACGTAGCCGAGGTCGAACAGCACCTTGTGCCAGAAGCGGGAGTACAGCAGGTGCAGCACGGCGTGTTCGACGCCGCCGATGTACAGGTCCACGCCGCCGGACTTGCCGGCGGTCTTGTTGTGGTCCGGACCCATCCAGTAGTCGAACTCGTCCTTCTCCACCATGTGCTTGGTGTCGGTCGGGTCGAGGTAACGCATGTAGTACCAGCAGGAGCCGGCCCAGTTCGGCATGGTGTTGGTGTCGCGGTAGTAGGTCTTCTTGCCGTCGCCCAGGTCGAGCTCGACCTTGACCCAGTCCTCGTTGCGGCTCAGCGGAGCCTCCGGGTTGGATTCGGCGTCCTCCGGGTCGAAGGTCTTCGGACTGTAGTCCGGCACGTCCGGCAGGTTGATCGGCAGCTGCTCGTCGGGAAGCAGGTGCGGGGTGCCGTCCTCGCCGTAGACGATCGGGAACGGCTCGCCCCAGTAGCGCTGGCGGCTGAACAGCCAGTCGCGCAGACGGTAGCTGACGGTGCCCTTGCCGACGCCGGCGGATTCGAGCCAGGCGTTGACCTTGTCGATGGCCTCATCCACGCGCAGGCCGTCGAGGCTCAGGGAATCGCCCTTGGCCTTGGTCGCGTCGATAGAGGAGTTGATGACGATGCCGTCATGGGAGACGAACGGCGCCTTGCCCTCATAGTTGGCGAGGTCGTCGCCGGATTCCGGCAGCGGCTTGACGGTGTAGATGACCGGCAGGCCGAACTTGACGGCGAAATCGTAATCGCGCTGATCGCCGCCCGGCACTGCCATGATCGCGCCGGTGCCGTAGTCCATGAGCACGTAGTCGGCGGTGAACAGCGGCAGCTTAGCGCCGGTGATCGGGTTGATGGCGTACAGGCCGGTGAACAGGCCGGTCTTCTCGCCCGCCTCGTCCACGCGGTCCTTGGCGGTCTTGGCTTCGGCGGCCAGACGGTACGCCTTCACGGCCTCGACCGGGGTGGCGTAGCCGCCCTTCCAATCCTCGGGGGTTTCCGCCGGCCATTCTTCCGGAACGTTCTCAAGCAGGTGGTGTTCCGGGGAGACGACTGCGAAGGTGGTGCCGAAGAGGGTGTCGGGACGGGTGGTGTAGATCTCCATGTCCTTGACGCCGTTCGGGGTCTCGACGTCGAAATGCACGGAAGCGCCGTGGGATTCGCCGATCCAGTTGCGCTGCATGAGCTTGACCTTCTCAGGCCAGTCGATGGTGTCGAGGTCTTCGATCAGACGGTGGCCGTATGCGGTGATGCGCATGGACCACTGGCGCAGTTCGCGCTGGAACACCGGGAAGTTGCCGCGTTCGGACTTGCCTTCGGCGGTGACCTCCTCGTTGGCGAGCACGGTGCCCAGGCCCGGGCACCAGTTGACCGGGGACTTGGAGATGTAGGCCAGACGGAAGTCGTTGAGCACGTCGGCCTGCTCGGCTTCGCTCAGGTCGGCCCAGGCCTTGCCTTCGAAGCCCGGGATGGCGCGCTTGCCGGATTCGAACTGTTCGACGAGCGTGCTGATCGGGCGGGCGCAGCCCTTGGAGCCGGACGGGTTGGTGGCGTCCTTGTCGTACCAGGCGTCGTAGATGCGGGAGAAGATCCACTGGGTCCAACGCACGTAGCCGGGGTCGATGGTGGCGAAGGAACGACGGTTGTCGAAGCTCAGGCCCATGCGGTGCAGCTGGCGGCGCATGTTGGCGATGTTCTGTTCGGTGGTGATGCGCGGATGCTGGCCGGTCTGCACGGCATACTGCTCGGCCGGCAGGCCGAAGGCGTCGTAGCCCATGGCGTGCAGCACGTTCTCGCCCTTCATGCGGTGGTAGCGGCTGACCACATCGGTGGCGAGGTAGCCCAGCGGGTGGCCGACGTGCAGGCCCTTGCCGGACGGGTACGGGAACATGTCCATCGCGAAATAGGACGGGCGGCCTTCGGCGTTATGGCCCTTGCCGTCCTTCAGGTCGCCGTTGACGTTGGCGGCCCAGAAGGCGCCTTCGTCATCCCAGATCTTCTGCCATTTCTCTTCGATGCCCTGCGCCAGCTTCGCGTTGTAGCGGAACGACGGTTCGGCGGATTCGTTCGGTTGCGCCTGCGCGCTTTTCTCAGTGTCACTCATAATGCATGAAATTAGCCGCGCAACTGGACACTTCGCAAGGAATCAACCACTATTCAGGCACGTGCGCCGCCGTTATTTTTCCGATGCCGCGGACGCGCCGGAGGACGGGGCCTTGGCCGTTGCCTTCGGCGGATTCATGGACGCGTCGGGCGTGTATCCGATCGACTTGCCCATGTCGGCCGCGGCCTTCTGCCACGAGCCGTCCTTGACCATGGCACGCAATGCGGCGTCGATTTGCCCGACCAGCTCGTCCTGTCCTGATTTGACGGCGATGCCGTAGGACCAGGTGGTGTCGGGAACGTCGACGATCTTCAGACGGTCGCCTGTGTTGTTCGACGCCAGTCCGGCCGCGATCGCGTCGTCGGCGGCGACGGCGTCGGCCTCGCCGATCATCAGCGCCGTCATGCATTGCGGATACGTGTCGCGTTCCGCCACCGTCGTGCGGGTGTTTTTCGTGCGGTTGCGGATGTTGTCGTCCGCCGCGCTTCCAGCGACCGCGCATACGGTTTTATCGGACAGGCTGTCGGTCCCGGTGATTTCGGATGCGCTGTCGGAGCGGATGAGCAGCGCCTCCCGGACCGTCAGATATGGTCCGGCGACGTCGGCCTCACCATCGTGGGTCCCGTCCATGGAGAAGGAATCCACGACCATGTCCACCGTGCCGTCGGTGAGCGCGGAGGCTCGCATGGCCGGGGACAGCTGTTTGAACACGATCTGCTTTTCCGCGTATCCGAGGGTTTTCGCCACGTATTTGGCCACGTCGATGTCGAAGCCGGAGTATTCGCCTCCATGCAGGTATCCGAGCCCCGGCTGGTCGGCGGCCACTCCTATCGCGATCGTCGGCCCCTGCGCCGCGCCTTCGGTCACCACGGAAACCGATGTGCCGCACGCGCCGGCGCCGGCCGCAAGTAATGCCGCGCATGCCGCCGCGGCCACGTATCGCGCTTTTCCCATCATGGACGTCACTTGAACATGCGCGACCGGGTGAGGAACCAGGTGACGATCGCCGAAAGGACCAGTGAGATGCCGATGATCACCGCGAAGCCCCATGGCTTGTCCGTGAGGGGCATGCCGAGCATGCCTTCCTGGAAGTTCATACCGTACATGGAGAAGATCAGGGTCGGAATCGACAGGGTGATGGAGATGATGGTGAAGATGCGCATCACGTTGTTCAGGTTGTTCGACACTATCGATGCGAACGCGTCGGTCATGTTGGCGAGAACGCCGCTGTAGATGTTGGCCATCTCGATTGCCTGCTTGTTTTCCGTGATGACGTCGTCGAGCAGGTCCTCGTCCTCCGGATACTGCTTGAGCCGCGGCAGCGTGGTTAGCTTCTCCATGACGATTTCGTTCGATTTGAGGGATGTGGTGAAGTAGACCAATGTCTTGCTCAGTTCCAGCAGCATGAGGATCTCTCGGTTTTGCATGGAGTGGCGCAGCTTCAGTTCGAGCTTGTCGCTTTCGCGGTCGATGATGCGCAGGTAACGCAGGTACATGGTGGCGTTGCGGTACAGGATCTGCAGGATGAACCGGGTCTTCATGTATGTGTTGAAGCCGCGGATGGTGCCTTCCATGAACGGGTGCAGCACGGGCGTGTCCTGCATGCAGACGGTGATGATGGCGGACTGGGTGATGATGATCGACAACGGGATGGTCTCGTACCAGTCGCGGCCGCCGCGTTCCTCCACGGTAGGAATGTCCACGATGATCATCGTGTAGTCGTCCTCGACGTCGACGCGCGAGCGTTCCTCGTCATCCAGAGGGGCGCGCAGGTCGGCCAGGTCGATGCCGGTTTCCATGGACACGTTGGCGAGCTCCACGTCGGTGGGCGCCGAGAGACATAACCAGGAGCCGTTCTCCGGTTTTTGGATTTGCTCCACCTGGCCGTTAATCGTTCTGAACATTCTCAACATGTCTCTCACCCGCCTTTCGCGCTTTCCAACGTTCTATCGCTGTACGGAAGCCCGATCCGCATGCGGAACGATCGCCGGATTCCCGGCTCGCCGCATGGTCGGGCAAACAACCTCATTAAGGATAGTCCCACCGTGAGAATTTGCCGTACGGACGGCGGTGATTTCATCAAGAGTTCACTTTGGATGATGTTTTCGGCGCCGTGTATTGGATGCTTATTGGATGATCGGCTTCCACAGCGGCATGCCGGGCGCGCGCAACGATTCGGGACCGTTCTCCCAGTCGGCGAATGATGCGATGGCGGGGCCTTGGTTGAATTCCTCAAGCTTCCAAGTGGGACGGTCCGCGTTCCTGGGGTCGGTGTGCGGGGTCATGCGCGTCCAGAAGGCGTTGCGCATCGCGCCGACGTTGTTGAGATCGTCGGGGTCCATGTCGAGCAGCACCGCCACGGTGGCCACGATCCATGAGCCGTGGCCGACGAGAAGCAATGTGGTAGGCATTGTCTCGTCATGGTGTTTGGCGACGATGTCGCGCACGGCTTCCGCGCCGCGTCGGCCCGTATGGATGCGGCTTTCCACGCCATGCTTGGTTTCGCCTCCCGTGTGGGCGCGCCAGGAATGGTAGTCGTCGGCGTAATGCTCGCAGATCTCCTCGCGGGTCATGCCCTCCCATTCGCCGAAGCTGCGTTCGCGCAGACGCGGGTCGAGTTCCACGTCCAGCCCCATGAGGTCGGCGAAGGCGTGCGCGGTCTGCTGCGCGCGGAACAGATCCGATGAGACGACGAGCATGCGGCGGGCCGCGGCGGGCGCGTTGTTGATTTCGTCGACGTCGGCCAGATGGGCGTTGCCGTATGCGGGTTGCGCGAGCTGGTCGTTATGTTCGGCGAGATGCGCGACTTTCGCCCAATAGTAGGTTTTGGCGAGTTCGTACGCGCTTTGGTCCGCCTGCCACCGTCCGACGATGTCGAGGGGAATGTCGATTTGTCCTTGCAGCCGTCTGGCGAGATTGTATGCGGTGCGTCCGTGGCGCAGGAACAGTACTTCGTCGATCATGGTTCTCGCTTTCTTGGTTTTCGCATCCGATCAGCGGATTGCCCGGAAGCCGACGGGAAACGGTAAAGAAAAAGGCTTCCGAATCTCTCCGGAAGCCTTCCAATCGTGGAGCTAAGGGGATTCGAACCCCTGACCCTCTCCATGCCATGGAGATGCGCTACCAGCTGCGCCATAGCCCCAATGTCTGCTCTGCAAACCTTGTATAAGATACAACACAGAGCAGAATCATGCAATTCGCGGCGTGTCGGGCACGTGGTCGAGGAAAGCCCCGGCCGCATGCCTCATAGGCTATTTCGAAGTGTCCGTCCCATTGCCTGACGTGCCGGATGATGTGCCATTGGGATTCGAACCGTTCGGCGTCGGATTCTGGTTCGTGGATGTCGAACCATTCGGCGTGGTGGTCGTCCCCGCGCCCGACTGTCCCGAATTGTTGGTGCCTGACGTCGATCCGTCGGATGGCGTAGTGGAGTCCGTGGACGAATCCGTCTTGTTCGAATCGTCTCCGGTGTTGGTGGACGAGTCCGAGCCGTCGGTGGACGTTCCGGTGCCGCCGGTTGTGGAATCCGTCTTCTTCCCGGTGTCCTTGCCGTTGTTCCTGTCGGAGTTCGTGGTGGAATCCTTATCGGTGTCCGTCGTGCCGGACTGGTTCTGCATATTGTCCTGCGTGCCGTTGTTTCCGCTGCCGTAGGTGGAATCGCCGGCATTGTCATCCGACGGCGTCTGCTTGCTGTTGACCATGTCACGCACCACGGTATCGGTTCCATGTCCGCCCGTGAATGCCAGGATCAGTCCGGCGCTCACGGCCACGCCGATAAGCGCGCTGACGATCGCGATGACGATCGGCGCACGCTTGCCATGCAGCCAAGCGTCAAACGACGCCCGGCGTCCAGCATGCTGGATACTTCCGCCGGCATTGTCCGGAAGCATGTTCGATTCGCGTCCTCCGGCCTGCGCGGAGGAGATGACACGGCCTGACGTTGCGGGCATCGCCGTGGTCGTATCCCCGTCCACGGACGTCATGACCGTGGTCTCATCGGATTCCTCCGCGGACAGCGTCTTGGTCTGCTCGCCCTCGGATTCGGCGGGAGCGATCACCGTGGTGGCGTCATCGCCGCTCTTGCCGGCACCGTCCGTACCGTCCTTGTCGTTGGCCACGAACGGTACGGCGTTTTGCAGCTTCTCCCCCGACGCCTTGAGCACGTTCTTGTACACCTGCGTCGCAACGGCCGAGACGATGGAACCGGCGGCGACGCCAATCACCGATCCCGCGATGCCGATTTTTGCGGACAGCAGGAACGAGGTCACCGCGGCAAGCGCGCCCGCGAAAATCGATGAAAACGATATGCCCTTGAAAAAATTCTTCACAGAGCATGACGGTAGCCGATTACGCTTTGAAAAAACTTGCGATTCTGTGAAAAGCTTGGAAAAAACTTGGGAACGGGACGCGCGTCATCCCCCGTTTTCGTCGGCGGCTATAGCTGCGGATGCTCCCACTGCTCGGTGTCGGCGATCGCCGGACCATGGTTGTAGTCGACCAGACGCCACCGCAGCGCGCCCTGCAGTTCCAACGGCGCCAGCCGCACCCAATGCGCGTTGCGCATCGACAGAATGTCGGCGAAATCGCCATGCACTTCGCTCAATCCCAGCAGCGTCTGCAACGTCTGCGAGATCCAGGCGCCATGCGAGAACACGTACAGGTCGGTATCGGAGCCGGCCTTCGACGCCCAATCGTTCAACGCCTCGACACCACGCCTGCCGACGTTCTGCTTCGGTTCTGCGCCATACTTGAGCTCGCCGCCGCGGAACTGGGCCCATGACAGATAATCCTCGGGGAACCGTTTGGCGAGCTCTTCGACGGCGATGCCTTCCCAATCGCCGAAGCTGCGTTCTCGCACACGGACGTCGGGATGCACGTCGAGTCCGAGCGGGTCGGCGAACGCGTGTGCGGTGGCGGCCGCGCGTTTGAGATCGGAGCAGACAACCAGCTGGCATGCCGCTTCGGGATGACGGTCCACGTACAGTTCACGCAATGCGGACGCGGTCTGGCGAACCTGCCACATACCCACTTCGTCGAGCGGAATGTCGATCTGTCCCTGCAGCCTGTGCTGCGCGTTGTATGCGGTGCGTCCGTGGCGCACCAGTGTGATGGAACGCACGTGTGGCGTCATGGTCTCATCATGGTCGAGTTCGACGTTTCTGGGCATGCCTCTCACCTATCTGCCGGTTGTCTTTCCGATTTATTGCCTGTCTGCCGTCGTATTCGGATTGCTGGGACGGCGCATACCAAAACGTGCCTTCCGCATGATTTTCGGGAAGGCACGTTTCGATGATGGATGAAAAATCACGCTTCGCTGGAAACCGTCGGCTCCTGCTCGCCCTCGGCGTGTTCGAGCTGCAGGTCGATGCTCGGGCAGTCCTTCCACAACCGTTCGAGACGGTAGTATTCGCGGGATTCCTGGTGCATGACGTGGATGACGAAATCACCGTAGTCGAGCAGCACCCACTGGCCTTCGGTCAGGCCTTCGCGGGAGCGCGGCTGGCGTTTGCCGGCCTTGAGGTACAGGTCCTTCTCGATTTCCTCGGCGACGGCGAGCACCTGGCGTTCGTTCGAGGCGCTGGCGATGAGCATCGCGTCGGTGATGGCCAATGGTTCGGTAACGTCGAACGCCACGATGTCGGTGGCCTTCATGCGGTCGGCCGCGGCTGCGGCGATGCGGATGGCGTCGATGGAATCTTGCAATGCAGGCATGTTCAGCGCTCCCATTCGGGCTTCCAGCCCTCTACTACGTGTTGCGTGTTTTCGGAATAGACCATGGAGTCGGACGGGACGTCGTGGCGGACCACGGAGCCGGCTCCGGTGGTGACGCCGTCGCCGACGGTGACGGGGGCGACGAACAGGTTGCCCGCGCCGACGTGCACGTTCGATCCGATGGTGGTGTGGTGCTTGTGCACGCCGTCATAGTTGGCGGTGATGGTGCCGCCGCCGATGTTGGTGTGCTCGCCCAGGTCGGCGTCGCCGACATAGCTCAGGTGCGGCACCTTCGTGCCGTTGCCGATGTGCGCCTTCTTCATTTCCACGAACGCGCCGGCCTTGCTTCCCTCGCCGAGCTCGTTGCCCGGACGCAGATACGTCCACGGGCCGATGTTGGCGGCGCGGCCGATGTGCGTCTCCTGCACGCGGGAGCGTTCCACATGCGCTTCGGCGTCGATGGTGGCGCCGATCAGCGTGGTGTACGGGCCGACTTCGGCGGCTTCGCCGATCACCGTATGGCCTTGGAGGAAGCAGCCGGGCAGGATCACCGCGTCGCGTGCGATCTGCACGTCGTCCTCGATCCACGTGGTGTCCGGGTCGAGGATGGTGACGCCTTCGCGCATCCAATGCTCGCACACGCGCTTGTTGTGCGCCTTGGCGAGCGCGGCGAGCTGCACGCGGTCGTTGACGCCTTCCACGCTTAGCGGGTCGGGGGCGGCGAAAGCGCCGACGGCTCCGTTGGCTTTGGCGGCTTCGAGCGCGTCGGTCAGGTAGAATTCGCCCTGCGCGTTGTTGGATTTGAGGTTGGCGATGGCTTCGGCGAGCAGTTTGGCGTCGAACACGTATACGGAGGTGTTCACTTCGCGTACGGCGAGTTCGCTGCTGTTGGCGTCCTTTTGTTCGACGATGCGCAGCACGTTGCCTTCGCTGTCGCGGATGATGCGGCCGTAGCCGGTCGGATCGTCGAGGATGGTGGTGAGCACGGTCGCGCCGTTGCCGCTTTTCTCGTGAAAGGCGAGCAGCTGGTCGAGCGTGTCAGTGTCGAGCAGCGGCATGTCGGATGCGGCGATCAGCACGGCGCCGTCCAGATCGTCCTTCTGCGTGAGCTGCGCCATCGCGCATTGCACGGCGCGGCCGGTTCCGGGGATGTCGTCCTGGTCGACGATGGTGACGTGCTCGTTGTAGGAGCGTGCGGCTTCGGCGACGCGTTCGGCCTGGTAGTGGACCACCACGGCGAGCGTATCGGGGTCAAGGGCCGCCACGGAGTCCATGACACGGTTCAGGAACGTTTTGCCGGCCAAGGTGTGCAGCACCTTCGGTTTGTTGGAACGCATGCGGGTGCCTTCGCCCGCGGCAAGGATGATTGCGGCGCTCAGTGCCATCTTTCGCCTTCCGTTTTGCTGGTTTTCGCGGGAAACGTCCATTCCAGACGGATTAGTGGAGGACGCTTCGGATTTCAACGCAACCGCGATTGTATAAATAGGGTTCGGACAATGCCGCAGCCGTCGGAAACGCCTTACGACGCCTGCGAAACGGAGCGTGCGACGCATCCGTACGCTTCGACGAGTCCGGGCAGGTCGGCTTTGGCGTTCGCCGGACTGGTGGATGGCAGCTGCGTCATCGGCATGCCGTCCAATCCATGCGCCCGAAGCAGCGGAACGCAGAGCTTACGGTACAGTTGCGCGGCTTTCGCGCCAGTGGTGAAGACATGGGCGATTTTCGATCGCATGATTATCGGGGAAAGATCATTGGGCACCGCATTACGGATACTGGCATCGCTCGCTCCATCGATGTCGCACGACTCAATCACATCCCATAACGCCATATGGTGACGCAAAGCGAAATCCCTACGCAACCCCACAATCTGGTCCGGGTCCCGGCACTCGCGCAGACAACCGTCATCATGGAAAACAGCCGCCATGACCGGCCAGAAACGATTGCGCGGATGACCATAATAAAACCGCATCTCACGCGACTTCGGACTTGGCACGGAACCCAACACCAACACGCGCGATCCGGCATCCCAAACCGGACCGAATCCATGTTCCACACGCATGGGCCACTCTCCTACCACCGCATCGAATACCGCGATGCGCCTTATTGTATTACGCAATGTTGCGGCACGACAAACGGACGTGTATGTTGATTGCGGATACGACATGAGCAGCATATTCAAAGGAGAAAACATGCTCGAACCGACCACCGTCTATACGCCATCGCCAAACCGATACGACAGCATGACCTACAACCATGCCGGCGAAAGCGGCCTCAAACTGCCGGCCATATCCCTCGGCTTCTGGCACAACTTCGGCGACACCACCCCATACGACACCATGCGCCGCATCGTGTTCACCGCATTCGACAACGGCATCACCCACTTCGACCTGGCCAACAACTACGGCCCCGAACCCGGATCGGCCGAAAAGAACTGCGGACGACTCCTGCACGAATACTTCCACCACCACCGCGACGAACTCATCATCAGCACCAAAGCCGGCTACGAAATGTGGACCGGCCCCTACGGCGACCTCGGCAGCCGCAAATACCTGCTCGCCTCACTCGACCAAAGCCTCAAACGCCTCAACCTCGACTACGTGGACATCTTCTACCACCACCACATGGACCCATCCACACCACTCGAAGAGACCATGGGCGCGCTCGCCACGGCCGTGAGCAGCGGCAAGGCGCTGTATGTGGGCCTGTCCAATTATGATGGCCCCACACTCGAGAAGGCCACCGCCATTTTGGATGAGATGCATGTGCCGTTCATCATCAACCAGAACCGTTACAACATCTTCGACCGCACCGTGGAACGCAATGGGCTCAAGGAGACCGCGCACCGTCTTGGCAAGGGACTCATCACTTTCTCCCCGCTCGCCCAGGGACTGTTGACCAACCGGTATCTGAACGGCGTTCCGGCGGACAGCAGAATCGCGCATGACGGACGATTCCTGCAGCAGAGCGCGTTGACGCCGGAAAGGCTTCAGCAGATTCGCGACCTGAACGATCTGGCCGCCGAGCGTGGACAGACGCTCGCCGAAATGTCGCTGGCTTGGCTGCTGCACGACGGCATGGTGGCTTCGGTGCTGGTCGGAGCGTCCCGCCCACAGCAGCTGATCGACAACATCGGTGCGCTTAGGAACACTTCGTTCAGCGACGATGAGCTCCGGCGTATCGACAAGATTTCACTGTAGCCGGGCCGCCCCCGCGCGGCAGTCGCGCACGAGGAAGCCGGGCTCGCCGCCGGTCTCGGTGGTCTGGATGACGGCGTCAGGCTCGCCGGCGGCGTTCATG